>Ga0315913_1003010_pt1 | contig 20080 bp, 12 predicted proteins | sample MpolsnodulesMG_FD_207736 | JGI IMG/M metagenome (GOLD analysis project Ga0315913, IMG submission 207736) | Medicago polymorpha root nodule microbial communities from Los Angeles, California, United States - small nodules | ecosystem: Host-associated > Plants > Roots > Nodule | place: USA... | reverse complement strand
CTCTGAACTACTTCAGACTCTGAACCTGAGGACAGTTATCTAGAACGTAAAAGAAGAAGTTTCCAAAAACACAATTCAACCCCCCCTTCTTGTGGTTTTTCTCACCTTCAGATTTTTCGTGGGAAAAGGAAATTAGTATGGTAATATCACCTAGTCGTTTGAAAATGCTAACTCCACATCAAGGAAGTGGAATGCTCTTTATTAAGGATTATGATTTTACGCATACAAGAAACCTGTGGTTTTCTAATTTTAAAAGGAGATTCTTTCAACAACTCAATATGAAGATATCTCAAGAACTGCTAATTTGGGGAAGAGTATGGAGATAGATCATATCTTTCTGCAGAGTCACCACCACGTAAAGATTTTGAATAACTAGTATAAAAGATAATTTAAACTTCTTCGTCTCATATATAATTGTCTTTACGAGGGGGAGACAAAATTGTGTTCTGCACTCTTTTTTCTTTAACCATGGTTTTATCCCACTGGATTTTCCTGGTAAGGTTTTTAATGAGGCAGGTTATGACATATAAGGATGTTGTACTCTTTTTCCTTGACTAGAACTTTTTCCTATTGGGTTTTTCTCTAGTAAGGTTTTAATAAGGCATATCTCGATGGACATCCAAGGGGGAGTGTTATGAATATTATAAGTGGATGTCCATATAGCAATTGGGTTATTGGGTCATACTATTTGCTTATTGGGTTATATTGTGTTTGTTCCCCAAGTCATTGGTGGTTGTTCCCCAAGTCATTATAAAAGAGAATAACATAATCATCTTTCTTCTCTCTCTATTCTCTCTTTTTCTCTTTAATCTTGTTCTTCTTATTCTTATTCTAATAGTTTCATAACAGATTGTTTCTTTTAAATATATTTAATTATTTATCATAATTTCTATTAAAATGTGAACTTTCTTAAAATAAATTCATTTTAAGTAAAAATATTATCAAACACTTAACATAAAATAGATTTTGAAATAAAAAGCAGCATTTACCAAACAACTTTAACTTTATTTCTAAAGCTCATAATTTTAACTTTAAGTTTAAAGTAACTTGTATGCCTAAAAAAAGTTGGGCCAAACACACCCTAAACTTGAAAAATTGTGAATTTTGTATAAGATTAGCTTTTCAACCACGAGCTAACTTTTTAGTTATCATCTAATTTATAGCTTAATCTTAACAAAGGCATACTTATTATCATTAAAATGAGCATATAAAGTTGTTATAGTTAAATGTGTGGTATAACAACAACAATGAAATTCAGACTTAATTGGAATTGTTGTTTTGTTGTTGTTAATACGATATTGAAAAATTGGAATGTAATACTACTTAGACATTAAACCCAAAAAACCTTTTTCACATTCTCTAGCCGGATTTTGGATATCTTCATAAGTTTAAGATACTTGTATGATACTATATTTAGAAATTTTTCATGTTTAGATTTTTTTTTTCATTCGTTTGCCACTACTGCAATATATAAATTGTTAAAATATGTCAAATAGTGGAATATATATTGGAGAATGACTGTGCCCGCTTCATGCCTCAGTAAAAATGGATAACAAGAAAATGGTAGGTTATTTAGCTTTATTTTTGTTCAAATGTGTATATTCATTTGCTTTCTCCTTCATTTTGTGGCAGATTTTGGCACTTTAAGAGCTCTGGAATCTAATAGTACTTCTAATACTCCTTCAATGACTGAGCAAGAGATAAATACCTTGCCAATTTACAAATATAAAGTTCGAGGCCCAACAAAGTATGTTGTGATAATCTTTGAATTTTTTCTTGAATTCTAACGACTTTTTAATATTTAGAAACTTTATTGTTAAAGTTAGTATAGAGAAGAGTTAGTTAGTTAACTTGCTAACCACTTGTAACTGTTTCTTAAGCATAGTTAGTTAGAGAGTAACTAGAGTTAGTTGACAGTTATAGGATTACATGTTCTATATAAACTCTTCCTGTACTACTTGTTCAGTTTTAGTTTTGATATATGAAACACTTCAATGAAAATAAACCTTTCTTCTTTCTCAAGTTTTTTTCTCTCCATTAATGGAGTTTTACTTTCAGTTTTCACATTTATAATCATTTTTTCGTCACTCATTTGTAGAAAACATGATGCATGTAATCAAACAGGTCCCATCCTCACACTTAACCCAGTTTTATACTACTGGATATCAAATTGGTGTGATGCAAATAGAGTGGAACAACGTAAAAGGTTAAAATGATATTATGGAAAACGATTTCCGCATTTGCGTCTATTTATTTTATGGAAAATTCTATGGTGAAGTTCGGAAATTGTCCTTCTGATTAAAACGATATTAATAATTGAAGGTCCTGCTCTTATTAATCATGCTCGCATGAAACCAAATGTTATATTTTTGCTTGATTTGTGTATTCGACCTTCAAGCATTTACCATTTAATTTTTACTAGCTACACCATATTTGTTTGATGAGTTTTTTTTGAAGGAATTTGTTTGCTGAGTTGTTCCTTATTGCATAAGTATGTGAATCTTTTTTGGATAGGCATTTGATGCTTGGATAAGTTCTCAAAGCATGGGTGAATTTGTTCGTACCTACTACCTACAAAACTCAGCTACTGTTACATTCTTACTAATAAAATCATTAAATTTAATATTTGTCTAGTTTGTGACTCATACTAATTTGTGCATTAGAGAACATTTTTCCAGTATCATTAATTGAGTATCTTTTCAACTTTTATATACACTTAGTGAATGTGGTGTTTGTTAACAAACCTTGATTTACAAGTTCGTGGCACTCAATGGTAATTGTGATGATGCACAAATGTGTGTACATGACGAATAATTTCCTTTGCCACACTTATGAGTTCAGATACCATTATATTAAAATGATTTTATTCATGTCTTTTCCATCACTTTAACTAAGACGCCTTCATGCATAAAAGTTGGAAAACAACGTGATCTACATATGAATCATAAAAGTTCATATCTTCTACCATATATAATTTTACTTTGAGATAGATTTGTTCTTTACCTCATTGCACCTTCTTGTTTTTTAATCTCTAACTCAATTTCTATGATTTGTCTGTGCTACTATAAAAGACTGTTCATCTACCAAGTTATGTATCCCGTCACAAATTTAAGTACGTTAGCTTCTTAGATAGCATACTATAAAATTTTCGACAATTTTTGAAGAATTAAAGTTTTGTTTTAAGAGAAAAATGAATTTTATTAGATCAAAATGAGTGAAGTACAAATAGTAATAAACTCATAGGCTGGGTATATATAATATAAGGGGTAGTCTACCCAACAAACTAAAATCACCCTGAATTAGGGAAACAAACAGGATTCAAAAACCACTCCTATTACAACAAAGCCCCCTTTCTTTCTAGCTAGAAACAACCTCCAAGATGTAGATTTAATAGTATCTACAATTTCCTTCACCACAAATATCTTAGTTGAAAAAATAATTCCATTTCTAACCCCCAAATCTTCCAGACAATCGTATGTCACATAAGAGTTGGGCATTTAGAATGATAATTGTTGCAAGAAGAGAAGGAGTAGAAATAATAAAGTAGGGTAATAATGGAATCAATAAATCTAGTAATGCAGAGGTTATAGAAAAGGTAACAAAAATGTGATTAATGAAAGAAATAATGGGATAAAATAGGTCTGAACTTCATATGACAAACTTCATTACTTCATTGCATGTAAGCTAAAAGCAAAAGTAAAAATTAAATACATTTCTGATGCATGCAACATATTCTAAGAGAAGATGCACAAATTATCCATTTAGGCCAAAATGGAGCAAATACATAACATCTTCATATAACTTCATTGAATGTAAGTAAAAATAAAAATCAAATCAAAAGAAGTTTCGACACAAATCTTTTAGCAACTTGTACGAAATAGGTATTTAATGCAAAATATAGTAAGTACGTAAAATCGGTTTTAGCCTAGACAAAATTGTTTCAATATGTTGGAGAGGCAAAACCTTTTATGAGAACATGTAGGGGAATTATGCAAAAAAAAAAGAGAACAAAATAGAAACAAAGTAATACCTTTGAGAATGGTAAAATAACTAAGAACTTGACAATAGAACTATGTCATGAGTGTAACATAAGAATGGTGAATGATAACAAAAAGTCATGAAAAACATAGTAATACATTGAGGATGATCTTTTGTGTGGCGTCGTGGCGATACCCTAAAAAAACACAAAAATACAATAAAATTAATTGAACCGACGTTGATCGTCGGTAGCACGCCGTTGACCACCATCTTTTATAGTTTTCTTTTCCAATTTAAAATAATAATTGTAAAATTGAATATTCTGTTTTTTTTTCTCTAAAAATTAATTCAATTTTTTTTAGTGGAGAAAGTAATTCAATTTTTAATACATAATTAAATGATCATTGACCACCAATCTTTGACCCACATTAAAACATTCAATTTGTAATTTTGATTTATTTTTTAGTTTTAAAAATATTACTAACTTATTTAAATTAATTCCTCTAAAAAAAACATATTTGAATTAATTTAAATATGCAGTTTTTTTTCAGATTTTTTATTTATAGAATAAATTAATATCGTCAAAAGGTTAATTTACAAATAAAAGGATTGAATACATCCATATTTTAAAATGGATGGATTAATTGAATCCAATCCATTAGCAAAGTTTTCAATTTTAATATATTATTAAATGATCATTGACCACCAATGTTGACCCACATTAAAACATTCAATTGTTATTTTCATTTATTTTTTAGATTTAAACATATTATTAACATATTTAAATTGATTCCTTCTTTAAAAAATATTAAATTAAATTAAATATGCAGTTTTTCTTTGCTTTTTTTTTATTTAGAGAATTAATTAATATTTTCTCAAAAACTAATTTACAAATAAAATATTTATATCATATCCAATGAATTTGTATTTTGATTTAAGTTGATTCATATATAGGATTCAAAAATATAAATAGATGTATTGAATCCATCCGTATTTTTAAATGGAAGGATTAATTGAATCCAATCCATTAGCAAAGTTTTTGTTTGATGAATGGATTTGGATTAATTGGATGCATGATACTATAAACATATTTTCAACAAAAAATATAAATACTAAATATTGGCATTATTTGAGAGAAAATATTAAATATAAATATATTTTACATTCTAAAATTATAAATATTTTTAAATATATTAATTAAGGTAGAAATTAAAAAATTTCATTCTGTAAAATAAATCATAAAAATAAAATAAAACACCATTTAAAAATGGCCACCTAACCCTATTTTATAAATCCCAACACCGCCTCAATTTGATATATATACAAACATTTTACAACACAATTTTATAAATCCTCAATACGCTTGTCATAGCTGTTGCAAGTATATGCACACACATTTTCTAAATCCCAAGCACAGTTGGCAGCAGCTGCTCCTTAATCACTTTTTGCAAAGATTCAACATAGACAAATGGATGCCACAGGTATATACATTTTCACTTATGGTTCCATACTTTTCATTTATTGTTTGTTTTTTGAGTTTATTATTTTCATTTCTTTTAATCTCTATTAAAATATAGATCTACAGTCTCTCCACCTACAGGGAACACTTTGATGTGCAACACGTTGAAGATGCTTTTTTTTCTTCGTCATCATCGTCTACCATGTCTTTTATTTGGTCAATTACAAGTTATATTTCAACGAGTGTGATTTGTTTGATTAAAAACTCAAAAGGACACCGGTTATATCAATTCTATCCTTTGCCAAGTCAAAAAGAGAGGCAGATATGCGCTTCTGATGGCGGAGATCAAGAAGTCGCATGGCGTTTGTGAGTGTACATCTGAATCTCTGTTGTCTCTTATATTCTCTGTATTATTTTATTTTTTTAATTGAAATAGTAAAAAAAATTGAAAGGAATTGAAATAGTAAATAGTAGTAAATAGTTTTGTACTATATCAATAACAAAATATTATATTCGATACAATGGATATGGGAGTAATAAAAGTGTTTGATACGTAAGGCGTAATAAAACAAAAAGTAGAAAAAGAACATATGAATATGAACATGATATATAATAGATTAATTTGCTGCTTTGAAATCTCTTATTGTATTTTCTTTTGTTGCAAGCTTTGTTTTCTTGACGACGGAAACAACTCCAAGCACAACAGCAGGAACTTGATCTATGAATGAAACCAAGTGCAATCATATGACGGAGAAAAAAACCGGTCGAATTTGCAACGGAGGCATCATATGAGAGTACGAGTTATGAGAAAGCTTGTAACCTCCATTGAAGCTCATCCCAGGAAAGCAGTTCAAGAAGTATTGAAGTCCTTTTTGGCTAAAATTTACAAGAGGCAGAAGTAGATTTCCCTTGTAAGACAGACCAACACTGTTTGAAGATGTAAGAGGAGCTAGCTAGCTAGCTAGAGTCCTGTTTTCTGTGTGGAGCTGAATTTTTCAAAATCAAATTTCTTACCATCTCTTTTTTAGGGGCAAGTACAAGCTACGTGACTCATTATTTTAATTTTGGATCCACGAGTTAGGGATTAGAGGGACATAGGCAAGTTGAAAGTTTATTTGGTACGAGCATGGGTAGTCATTGACTAAGAATTAAATGTAATCTCTTATTTTTTAATCCCTTACATCGGTAAATACCATACTAAGAGTTATGATGAATCTCATTATTATTAAATTCTTCTTATTTCAATATGATTTAATAATTGAAAAAAAAATTATTTTTTTTGGAGAAAAAATAATAATTTATGCTTTACCTATTTTTAAAATACTACAAGGAATAATTATAAAGTTGGTGAATTTTGTTTGAACTATGTGATTGCCCTCTGTTGTATGCTTTTACCCACAATCGACTGTGTTTTTGAATTGGTTGCCTATTAACGAGAAAGTAAAAAAAAATAATGCCCACATAAGAATGATTGATTAATTGATTGCTCACACATAGAACCCCTAAAGCAATAATCACTTCGGAAGCTTCACAGATATTAACATTTAATATGTTCTAATTCGGACTTATTGAATGTATTTATCTAAGCTCAAATTTTGAAGAAATTAACTTGTTCCCAGTTGCTTCCCTCAAAAAAAAAATACTTGTTCACGGTTACTCTCAAAGAAATAGTTCAATCATTCAAGAGAAATATTGCAAGAGAAATAGTTATTTATCTCAAACTCAGCTTATCCTGATAGTATTATTATGATGCTCACATAATAATGATTGATTGCTTGCTTGATATGTACTAAACCTTTTGAGCATTTACCGTTTACTTTATAGTTATACTAGACCTTCTATATGTCCTACTAATTTGAAAACCATTGTGGAGTAAGGAGTTAGAGCTCGATATCCTTCCAAAGACAGTATAATTTTTTTGTGTGGCATTAGTGGTAAAAAGGGCTGTCACCAAATCTCAATGGGATGCCAAAGTTGATTCCTCCAAGAGCTTAGGTTATCCTAAAGATGAAATTTTGCTTGCATTTAAAAGACGGTCAAACTATATTCTACGATCTCCGGACAAACTAGATGCGTGGTGTTTTTGGATGGAGCAACTTGGTTGGGATCCTTTAGTGATCCTGGAAGCACCCACCTTTTCGGATTTAGTATTCAGAATAGGTAATTCCAAGGGCCTCTGTTGTCGAATATCTTCTTTCTGAAGATTTAATTAAGAAGGATTCTAGCTTAGCTCCACCATTTTATTTGTCTGATGAGTTGTTCTTGCAAAAGGATGAGAAACATTTTGAATATAAACCATCATAGCAGGCCATTGATGAAGGAGACCAAGTTCCATCATATGATGGAGAAAAAAAAACAAATATAATCGGGTCGAATTTGCAACGGAGGCATCATATGCAGTTTTTGCGACGCAGAAGTTTCTGTAGTGTACTTTGTGATGCATGTTCAAAGTGATCATGTGCAACCATGCAAACACATAAACACATTTGGGTAGAGGAACATGATTTTTTTTGAAGAAACTAAATTAGCCCACCCAAATTGACACCGGAAGGAATCGAACCTGAGACCTCTAGGAGGAGCACACTCACGAATCCCAAGTCAATACCATCAGGCCAACCCAAGTGGGTTTCTATATGCACGTGATTAATTATTATTTTCAAGCATTGGGACCTTAGTTTTCAATCAAGCGAAGCCTTTTGTTTTTAGATGAATTGAAACACTAGAAAATGATATTGAAGCATCCCTTTTAGATCCACGAGTTAGGGACATACACAGGTCAAAATTTTAATTTTGGATCCATGGGTTATGGATTAAGGACAAAGACAAAGTGAAAGTTTATTTGGTACGAGCATAAGGAGACGTTAACTAAGAATTAAACGTAATCTCTTTTTTTTAAGTCCCTTACATCTCTAAATACTATAATAAGGTTATGATGAATCTCGTTATTTTTAAACTCTTCTTATTTAAATTTGATTTCATGATTAGAGAAAAAGAAAAAAAAAATTATGCTTTACCTATTTCTTTAGATACTACAAAGAATAATTTATAAAGTTGATCAATTTTGTTTGAACTATGTGATTGCCCTATGCTCCATGCTTTTTACCCACAATTGACTGTGTTTTTGAATTGGTTGCCTCTCTTAACGAGAAAGATTGTATATATAATAATTAAGGGTAATGCTCAATTTTACGAAAGAGACAACAACGAAAGGCACAGCTTCATATGCTCCTTTGATTTACACCGGCACACGGTCGCGATTTCTGCCAAAGATGAACTTTATAACTTTAGATTTTATTAAAACAGTGCATAGTTATATTCTCTTGATTGAAATAACTAAGAAGAACATTCTCTTGTGTTGAGTTCAATGTGGTATTATTATTTTTTTAATCAGCATAATATAATTAACGGATAGGATGTACAAGACGTATAGAGACAGCTACAAATGAATACAAAATAACAGCCGTTGTATATAGGCAGGACACCGTGAAACCCACACAACCAGTGGATGGCCTCGGCTAAATTGCTAAAAACAAACACAACAACCAACACAAAACAACCCTTAAGCCAACTGATAGAAACACTGTCAAAAACAGCTGCAACATAATAGGACTGAAACAATAGCATAACAACATCAATGAGCTGGAAAAAACCAGTGCTGGAACAATCCGAAAACCTCGGGAGCTTATTATGTAATGCTTGCATTTGATGGGAATTTCATAAAAGTTAGGATGGTCATCGGGAGGCTCTTATTTCGTATGATTTAATGTTGATATGCAAAAAGGGTCCCGACCGCATTTTCATCTATAACAAAGATTTCATTTTTTTTTTGCTTTTAAAATGTGTTATGATTCCAATCTATTGCATAGTAGATATTTATGCATTCTATTTCTAAATATCATTTTACTCTAGTTTGTTTTTCTTATTTTTTCATCTGAAAACTAAGAAAGGAATTATTCATTCAAATATGTTCTCCGTTTGACCCTAAGACTTGGAAAGGGAATAAGATTGTTATTTGGAGTTTAATATTAGGTAAATTTGTATATTCTTCTTGTTCTTAGGCAAGTCTAATATTTCTTTCATTCATTGCATTGAATTCAATGAACAGGTTTAGCAATTGATATGATTTTCATGTATACAAGATGGAGGAAAAGTTAACTACATATTGAATGATTTTCATGCTTTTGGTAGATCACAATTTTGACGTATATCCCTAATTTTTTAACTTTATAAGGAATTGACACAAGAGAATATTTTGTTTTGTGGTTAAAGAATATGATTATAGCTATTAATAGTTTTATTGTAAGTTATAAACTCAACTGTTTTTGCTAATTGTTATTTTCAAAAGTAGGGAGAATAACATTGAGCATAAAGTTAGATACGTGACTCCAACTGATAAGCTAGTTTTGAAACCAATAATTAGAAACTACTTATTGGTCTTAAATTCTCTGCCTTGAACACTGTCATTATGCCTGCTTCCATTATTGATGCTCCATGAAACCAAATGATAAATTTTTGCTTGATTTTCATGTCACTCCTTCAAGCATTTACTGTTTGCTTTGTACTAATCCTTCTATATATGTTCTACTAAATTGAAAAAGGCTGTGGAGGAGATTAAGGAGTTAGAGTTTGATATCATTCCAAATACAGTACAAATTTTGTGTGGCATTAATGGCCAAAAGGGCTATCACCAAAACCAATTGCATGCATTTAAGAGACAACCTAACTTTATATGCTACGATCTCCGGAAAAACTGAATTGCGGTGCGTTTTTGGATGGAACAATATCAGGGAGGAGGATGCAAGCATCTGGTTCTAGTTTAATTGCGTTCTTTTATTTGCTCAGAAAGTTGGAACCTTTGGTACTAGTGCTAAGGCTGTTTTAGAACTTATGACTCTTAACAAATATTAAAGACAAAGGCAAGAAAAAATCCTATGATACAACCAAATATTCACCCCCATCCTTGAACTCATGTTTGATTACATGCATCATGCTGTCTACAAATGAGTGACGAAAAAATGATTATAAAGTTTCTAAACATGAAAAAGTCGTTAGAAAAAAGTTCAATAAGGAACTAATTTTAGCTTTACTTTCAATTATTTTTATTTTTTCTGCAGTTGATTTGGAGCCTTTGTCAAGTTGTGTTAATATGTCATGTTTGGATACTTGAATTATTATTGATGTATATTTTGATCTACTCTTTGGACACCTTGCGTTTAGTTTAAATTTAATATATTTTGCATTTTTAAAAACTATTTTATCATATAGAGACAAATAAAAAAAATTTCACAATTTTTTTTCTTTGAAAACCAAGAATTTTTTTCGCTTATAGCAAAAAAAGTATGATAGAATATAACATATTATTGCTGGTCAAGAACAAGCTGATTGTTGAGGTTGTCCTGTGCACAATCGAATTTCTTTAAGTGAGTTCTTGAATTAAATTGTCTTGCCTGTAACGCCCATACTAAACGTGTCTAGAATATTTGGCATGTGCGTTTAAACTGATATTGGATACATTAATTATACAATACGGAAATACAACATAAGTTGATATTCAGGGTACAAAGTTGTCTCAAGCTACATGTTACAATAATTATACATAATCAGTCGAATGAACAAGAAACATCGAGGTCCATTACAACTAATATATATTACATAAGAACACAAGCACAACAAAATCCAACAAGCATGATCAATCTGAAGCCTTCTCCTTACCTTTGCCTCAAGCAACCTGTGAACCTGAACAAATGAAGGAATGGGATGAGACATAATGTCTCAGTGAGTTCTACCTAAATCCTAGGTTATAGGTAACCTCGGGGAAGAACCTACGGTTACCACGTGTCTACAACACAACCGTTTGGTTGATTATACATGTGTGAACTCATGCATACCTAAACAATCGTGCATGCCTAAGATCGTTGTAACTTGTAACTAAACTTGCATCATATCATATCATGTCCCGTCTTGAGCATAATCATATCATAAGCATGGCATAACAAATCATGGTTTAACATATAATTATCTAGGTTGATTTTACGGAGTGTATCGGGTGGAGTAACCCCGAGTACAATCCCATGACATAACCAATGAATTCCTAGCTAAGGTACACCAGACTCCTCTTAATGTCGTGCGGGCCTACCTTGCGGAGCGTATCCCTTCCCCCTAACGTGAACCTCTTGAATCCCCCTGGCATAAATTGCAAGAGACACGACATGTCATACATAATCTTAATCGTAATCATAATACGCCTTGAAGGCGTGCTAGCATACTTGATCTCAACTGCCTAAGTCGAGGTTCTAGGGATTCCCATACTACCCGAACATAATTCATGCTTTACTTGCATATTCCATCCCTTGTTGAATTCGTTAATGTTTGACTATGCGTATTATTTGAAGAAAAAAAAAACTTTAGCTGCATGGTACAATAAGCACTTGATGTTTGGGGGGTTTTAATGTTAGAAAAGATTGCAGAAAAGTGCCTCGGACGACACTACTGGACCCTTAGAATAAAAAAATCAAGACATGTTGTGCGTATTAGCATTTTGAATTGGTGCAGGGAGTCAACATTCTGTTGCTGCGGCGCGAGAGTATACAGTCGTCATACCCCAATTTTTGACCTAAGGTCTTACATTCATACACTGTTTGATCCTGAATAGTCTTTGATTTTTCAGTGAAAAATTCGGCAGAGAGGTATTTTAAAATACCTCATTTTTGTTCCGATTCGGACCCTCTTCTCTCTTTATTTTTATCTCTCATTTTATTTTTACTTCCTTTTATTTTATTTTAGTTTATGGTTAACACTTTTTAATAAGTCCAAAACAAGTGTTCATGTCCAAAAAAAATTTCAACAGTGTCCACACGCCTCAATTACAGGCATCTTTCCTGAAGTCCAATCTTTCTTTCCTTTTCCATTTTGCAAAAAACGTTTCTCACACTTAACTCCATTCATCACCACTTAATCCAATTTAATTAGAATTTAATTTCTGTCAAAGGAAGAGGTAAAATTTTGATTAAAAGGGATGAGACACAGGCAGTAAAAGGGACGGAAAATTGCACACAATCAACACACCAGTAAAGAGAAAAAACCATTTTCAATCACAATCAAAAACCCATTTTTCACGAACAAAAAACACCAATTCTTTCAATTCCAAACCTGCAAAAAAAGATCAAACACACGCACAACTCAGTCAAAACTTGCAATTCCCAACATCAGCCAATTCCATAAACCCACAATCACAAATCGGCATCATCCCCTAATCACAAACCAAATCCAATCGACACAAACAACATCACAGCCATCAACACAATCCGAATTTGAAACCTGTTTCAATCAATCAAACCCACACAAAATCACTCAAAAAAATGCCAAGCAACATCACATAACCTCACCACAATCAAACCGTCCCCAAATTCGAACCAGCAGCCGTATCCAATTCCACAACCACAAATCCGGATCTGAAACAAAAAGGTATATCCCTTCCGTTTTTTTCTTCTTTGTATATACATAGTTCCTTTTGTTTTTTTGTTTTGTTGAGTATAAAAAAAAAAAAGAAAACAAGAGAAAAACAAGAAAGAAGAAACGTGAAAGAAGAAGAGATGAGAGAGAATTAAAATTGGAAATGAGGGGAATCGGTACTGATGAGGGATATTTATGTCCCTGGAATCCAGTGTGGCGCGGTGCATGCTTTAGCATGCACCCTCGCCTTCCTAGCTCCTTTGATTTTAATCTAACAGCCTGCAGCATTTGCCACTTGATCTGATCAGGGCCGTTGGAATCCCCCAATCTCTTTTACTTCCTTTTTTTATTTTCTTTATGCATTTTTTATTTTATCATGCATTTTTATTTTATTGTTTATCATATCATCGTGCATATTTATTTTCCGTTATTTATTTTTTTATCGCATAGATTTAGAATGTAATTAGGTCAATTGTACAAATCATAAATGAGAAAAAGTGTGTGTGTGTCCCTTTATATCAAAAAATACAAAAAATTAGGTTAGAGATTTTGTGGTGATCCAACGTCACTATAAAATCCACGCGCTTTTATTTTCATTGTCATGTTAGTCTATTCCTGTGTTTTTATTAAATTGCAAATAATTCAAAAATCGCAAAAACTTTTCATAATAAACCTTGGTTCCAAAACCAAGTGATCCTTTTTTTATTTTATTTTTCTTAATCAAATTCTAAATCAACTTAATCATATTTTGAGTCTATTTTCTCTTAAATTAAAAAACACAAACAAGCTTACTTGCCATTTGGCTTTTCATTTTAAAACCATTTTTAAAACTAATAAAAAACACAAAATCAATCAAACGTCAATTTCTACCTCGAACTACGAGGTTTTGATCCCTCACGGGTACGTAGGCAAATGACCCAGTCCTTCCAAATCAATAAAAACGTAGATAATTAGGTCTTTATTTTGAATCACTTTAGTTCCATTCCTTTTAAAAATAAGCAAGTATATCACAAAACGTTAAATAAAATCAAGAGGTTCCCGTAGAGTACTACGGACATAAAGGGTGCTAATACCTTCCCTTTATGTAACTAACCCCGAACCCAAAATCTTTTCAAAGGGGTAGTTCGAACCTTTTCCCCCTAATTTTTTTCTAAAAATTAAATGTTCAGTCTTGAAACAAAATAGTGAGTCAAATGCTAATCAAATAGCCTTGATCTCCAAATATGACACGACAAGAGTTTTTATGAATTTATACTTAATAAATTAAACTTCTAAAGTATAATTGTTATCTTAGAGACTTAACCTGATTTATATGACACTCTTTTACGATCACTATATTCTTCATAGATGTTATCTTCTGCACAAACAAACAAAAAGTTCTAATGTTAGATATACACCATAAACTTCTTACATAATTAATATAATAAAATGTGATAGATTAAACAAAGTATGAATTGAGAGGGTGAAAACTACAATATCATGAGTGAAAAGTCAAAATAAATATGTGGTGAGATCGATATTAACTAAGACATAGAATGAGTGAGAGAAGAGTGGTCAGAAATAAAAGATTACTAGATCATGAGATTGATCTAAAGTGAAGATATGTGCAAAGAGAAAAAAATTGAATCACTTAAAATAAATCATAGTTTTAAAAACTGGACCGGCCGGTCGGACCGGTCTAACCTGGAACCGGTGGGGTAACCAGTTCGAGTTGCTCAACGGATTGGTTATGTTTTCGAACCGGCCGGAACCGGCCAAACCCGGTGAACCGGCGGTTTTAGAAAACCGGTCGAGTCAATGCTTTGCTTTGACTGCGCTTCCATTTAGTTTTTAAAAAATCTGATAATTGGGCCGAGAGGGATTCGAACACGCGACCATAAGCTAAAGAACAAGCTTTAACCAACAAGCCAACATGATGTTCTGTGATTGCTTTTCATCATTTATATACAAAACATTCTAGTGCAGAAACAATGCAAAATGCTTATTGTGCATTTCACTATTCATTTATTTTATTTTTTTTGGTATACTCAACACTATTATTATTTTCTTAAAACGGGTACACTATTCATGTTTGCTTCAATTCTCCTTGAAAAAAAACAACGTATACTTCAATTCTTTTTTGACTAAAATATATGTTTCAAGTTGTTTATTTATTTTAGTTAAAAAAAAGTTGTAATTTATTTAATTTTATTTTCTAATATAAAAACATTCCTTCATTGCAAACAACACAACCATTAGGTCATTGGTCACATGATTCAATTTGTAAATTTAACTCTTATAAAAAAAAAGTTAATTTAACACTTATTTTAAATTATACTATATCGTTAATGTTTCTAATTTATTAATAAATTATACTATATATATAATTAAAATACATATATCAATAAAATTGTTTCTTTCTAAATATTTGTATTAAAATTGAAATAATTTTTAAATATTTATTTAAATATGGTATGATTTTGTGTGGGTATAAAACACATATTATGGTTAATTTTGACGAGTTGACAATTGGTAGGTTTATAGTTTTTAAAGTGATTCAGTCACCGATTAAATCATATTTAATCCGCTTAAATATCTATATAAATTTAATCTCAAGACCGAGTTATCTTACCGAGTCATCCGAGTTGATCCGGTTCAGTCATGCGGTTCAACCAATGATCCAATGGTTCGACCATTGACCCATCGACCCAGTACCCCTGCCGAGTCAATGGCCGAGCCGAGTTTTAAAACTATGAAATAAATAACAATAATAACTTAGATCTAAGAAATACACACTGTCTCTCTCTCACACACACTTATATCAATAAGAAAAAATACATTGTTTTAAAAAAAATTAACCATAGTAAGGATAAATTAAAATATGCATATTGATATATAAGATAAAAATTAATTTAAATCAAGCTATTGATTCAATATTGATGGTATACCGTTGTTACTTCACTGATTTGATTTTTTTTGAAATATACGATTAATTGCACAAGAGAATCTTCATCATCATCATCATCTTCGTATTCATCCAGTGTCATAAAATCTAGACCAAATCTATTGGTCAAACCAATTGGATCATTTATTGAGCACATATTCAAGCTAATCAAGATGATGATCAAGATAATAGATCAAGAGTTACATTAGATAAGTGTTGAAATCATTAAAAATTGAATTTGGATTGAATCAACACAATTGAACTTGTTTGAGGAATCAAATAAATAATTATGAATGAGTTTAAAAGAGATAGTTAGATTTTACAAAAATCATTTGTAAATTGAGATCCATACAAACTCAAGAAAGTAAAAAAAAAAAATATATTAGTAAGATATAAGCAAAAAATCGAATATGGAGAATACAAGGAAAAGCAAAGAAACGAAGCAATAGAGAAGAAGAAATGCAGGAGGCGGGGTCATTTATATTGGACAAGCAACAAAAGAGGAGATGCGAGTTTAGGGTTAGAGCCTGGGCCTGGGCCTGGGCCTGGGTAAATTAGAAGCAATAAATACATAAGTGCAAACCACAAAGCACCTTTATTATGTATAGGTATATACTAGCAATGATATTGTAGTTCAACAAGTGACCAACTTTTTTCAACAATTTACTTCCGAATTTTAATATGCAAAGCAACTTACAAGATGTTTTAATACAAATCAAAATAGAGGAGCGATTTTCTGTAAACATTAATTATTGGAATTTTTTACAAAAGAATAAAAGAAAATCATTTACAATAGAACTAGGGTTAAATATGATTTCTGTCCCTTTAAATATTTTTATTTTTGTCCCCCATTTTTTTAAAGAAACTAAACTAGCCCACCCAAATTGGCATCGGGGAGAATCGAACTTCAGACCTTTAGAAGAAGCACACTATAAAGTCCCACACCAACATCAACATGCCAACCTAAGTGAGTTATTTGTGTTCCATTTTAATCATTTACGGTAAGAAAAATATAGATTACTTAAACAAATCACGTTAGATTTGATATGCAGAATTAAGACAAGATGATGATGTTGTTAATTAAGTGTGAAAATTTTTGAGATGCTGTTCTTCCAAACCCGTCCCAAATCACCCGTCTAAACCGTATTTCGAACTACCCGACACCCGCCGTAACCGATAACATACACGGACGGGAGTGGGCTCTTGTTTACCATCCGCGGTTGACCTTCGGATTAAAGTTTTCGCCGCCGCCGCTATTTCCATCGTGTGTCGGCCACTGTGTACCGCCCTCCATCCAACCTCCTCACCGGCCGCCGCCATTACCACCGGTTAGTTACAAACTCATCCCACCTTTTCCTTTTCTCATTTCATTCCCCTCTTATGAACACCATTTTATCATTAGCATTACGGCCACAACACCGTTTCATTCCACTCTTCTTCAAAATGCTATCAACACAAACACACTCTCTCCAAAACAATAATGTGAATCCAAAACTCCCATATGATTTAATAACTCTCGGCAGTTTCCTCCGTTCCTCAAAACCCGACTCATTCGCAATCAATCAAATGCTTCCGCTCTTTTCCCGCATCATTGATCACTATAAAACCCATCAAACAATTCTCTCCAAGTTAGTATCAATTGGTTCTATAAACCTCTCTACCATAAACATAAACCCTAATCCATTTATAAACTTATTAAGAATTTTCTCACGTTCAGGTAACCACGAATTACTTATCAAAACTTGTTACTACATGGTTGAGTTTCATGGTTTTCAAATTTCGAGTCAAACCTTTGCTTCCAATTTACTCATGGAGTCTCTGTTTAAAGCTTCTCAACCCAAAAACGCTTTTAAGATTTTCGGAGAAACAAAATCACCTAATTTCCTTACTTTCAACATTGCACTTTTTCACCTTTCTAATTTCAATGACATTGTTAATGTTACGTATGTTCTTAGAGAAATGTTGAGATTGCGTTATTGTCCTAACGCAGCAACTTTTAGCGCGGTACTGAATGCGTTTTGTAAGATGAATGCTTTTCGGCAAGTTTATCAGATTTTGGGTTTAATGGTTGGTTTAGGGATTGAATTGTCTGTTAATGTTTGGACTGTATTGATTCATCAGTTCTGTAAATTGGGTAAGCTTGATGTTGCTGACGATTTGTTCGACAAAATTATTCAAAGTGGTTGTTCTCCTACTTCTGTTACTTATACGCCTTTAATTAAGGCGGTAATGGAATCCAACGATGTGACTCGTGCCTTACGTTTGAAGCAAGAAATGAACTTTGTTGGTATAGTCCCTGATTTAGTTTTTTATAATATGTTAATTGATTGTCTTTCGAAGTCCGGAATGCATGAGGAGGCGATTAGAGTATTTCGGTTATTGTTGGGGCAAAAAAACTTTAAACCTGATAAGTATACATTTACTTCATTATTGTCAGCAATCTGTCGGTCTGAACAGTTTGATCTCTTACCCGAATTAGTTCAACGTTGTGAACATATAAGTCGTGATTTAGTGTTCTGCAATGCTCTTTTAATCTCCTATGTTAAGGCTGGGTATTCTTCTCGTGCTCTTGAGCTCTATGAACGTATGATTTCTCAAGGTTTTAAGCCGGATAAATATACTTTTGCTGGGCTACTAAGTGCACTTTGTGCTGAAAACAGATATGATGAAGCAGTTAAAGTGTGTCGTGCTATTACCATGGATCACACAGATGATGTTCACATCCATACTGTGATATCAAATGAGCTTAAAAAGGCTGGTCAGTATGAACAGGCTTCCGATGTTTTTTTATCCGAAGCAGTTAAGAAATATCCTCTTGACAGTATAGCATATGGTGTTGGCATCGATGCACATCTTAGAAGTGGAAGAACTTTAGAGGCCAGAACATTGTATGACCAGATGAAGAACAATGGTCTGGAACCTAATTTTCAGACATTTAATATGATTCTTTTCAGTTCACTTGAAGTAAAAGACCTTCAAATGGTTAATCAGTTGCTGCAAGATATGATTGATTCAAGGATCAAGTTGAGAGACAAAAATTTCTTCAACTTGCGTAAATTTCAATGCTGTTGTAATTTGTTGACTGAGATGAGAGATTTGGGGTTATTATCTTCCAAGGTGTTGCACGCTGGAAGTGCAAAAGCAAATTATAAACATTGTGCTGAAGTTGATAAAGACTGCAACTCCAGTTCTGAAGATATGTCAGATGTAGCTGTGTCAGTTTGTTGAGCTCTTATTGTTACTATGTTGTGGTCGACATATGATTGAAGGTTCATTCAATCCGTATATCATAAAACTCGGCAAGCTATCCACAAACTGGTACTAGTTATCACTTATAATGTCTTATATTCTTAATTTGTATTTTTTCTGCAAGGAGGGATACATATTATTATTTTCTGGCTAATAATAAATTTGTTGGAGTGCTTGTGTCTTCATGTATCCTGTGTTTCTACCCCTTATTGTTTGTCATTGTTTTTGGTCTGGTTTTTGCAAGATTGCATACATTGGTTTAGTGGTGGCTGATTTCAATGACATATTTGATTGGAACTCCAGAGTTTGAACATATCATGGTAAGTTTGATTGTATGTATTTATAATTCTTTACATTACTTCGATTTACAACAAGCCTCAAAATTTGAAGTTTGTTTCACATCATAGATTAATGTTCTATGTTTAATTTTGTTAATTAGCCTATTCTATGAGGAAGGTTCTTATCCCATGAATGTTTGCCTGCTTTCTGATTAATTCAGGATCCCAATTCCAAGATATTGCTGCTTTCATGCTGTCATTACCTCTTGTAGATAGTTCATATTTGAGGTGGTTCTTGTCCATGAGATTGTGGACCCATGCCCAACTACAAAGTTATTGAAAATGGTATCACTTTGTATGCCAATTGGTGTCTATATCTGGCTGGCAATCAGCAAATCATATTAAAATATAAAGCTTTAGATAATCCAGCTAAAATGAATGCATGTAGCCATAACTGTGGTATTCGATGTAGTGGTTTATTGTTTCTCATCTCCTTCAGTATTTCACATGATGGATTTTGGGCTATGCATGATATGTGATTCAACATCCCATAGTGATAGACCTTTAGCCAAGAGTCGGTACATAAGCAAGAATGATAGCTTACCTGTAACAGTTAATAGACAAATAACAGTTGAAGAGCTAATAGACCCTTAGCTAAGAGTCAACATAAGCAAGAATGCAACTATACACTCTTATCAATTTGAAGTTCTCATTCCTCTACTAGCTTATATACTTTTTTTG
>Ga0315913_1003009_pt1 | contig 20082 bp, 8 predicted proteins | sample MpolsnodulesMG_FD_207736 | JGI IMG/M metagenome (GOLD analysis project Ga0315913, IMG submission 207736) | Medicago polymorpha root nodule microbial communities from Los Angeles, California, United States - small nodules | ecosystem: Host-associated > Plants > Roots > Nodule | place: USA... | reverse complement strand
AGCAGTTCTACATGTTCCCTCTTTTAATTTAAATAAATCTGAACCACCTATTTAATCTATTGGTGTTTTTCTCGTGGTTCACCGGTGAGGGACCTAATTGGACCCTCACCCTAGAATCCACCCATGAAAAAGATGTCAAACCACACAAATTATTGTGTTATGTTCCAACCTCAATAAGTTCGCAACACATTTTTTTCATGAGATCTGTCTGTTTTGGGGTTTGGTGTGAACCCACTCAATTATGGCATTTGCAAATGTACATAGAAACTGAGGATTGTTGATTTTATATAAGGAGAATGAGGTTCATAATAACTTGTGATCTTAGGGTATATGTTAAGCAATTTAAAAGTATAATTTTTTTCTTAAATTTTGTGCATTCAATTAATTAAAACAAAAAAACTAAATTCAAATGCATTCATTAACGTATGTCTTAAGGGCACAAATTAACTACTTTTAACGTTAATTCTCGAACACTCTAAAAAAAATGTACATACTCCCTTTGTTGTTTGTTGCTTTATTTTGTGGTGTGTGCAGATTTTTCCCAACAAAAACTAACCAAAATTGAATGTCATAACGTTTTTGTTTTTGACCAAATTGTAGGCTATAATAAAGTTAAAAACCGTTAAATATGCATAGTGTAAAGTCCACCTATGTTTAAAACTTTTAGGATCATCCATCTCTCCCTCCTACCTTTAATAGTAGGCTTTTAATTAAATTTCAGTCATGTAAAAGTATATAGTTATTCCATCTGCTAAATCATGCCTACCAACCACATTAATTTAGCTTCATTCAAAACAATAGACATTAGCATATATAGTAACTTTTTATTGACATAAAGCAGTGATCTAATTATTTTTCTTACAGCACAGTAAATCCTTAATTATTTAAAAAAATTGTCTCATTCATTTATCTGTCTTATGGTCACCTACCTATATGTAATAAACGTGGTAGTTGTGTCATAATTTGATAAGAAGGACAATCCTCTGCCCTTGTCTACACTCAATTACTTACAACCTATTTCTGGTGTCTGTTGTTCCATGCCATACAAGTTGGTTAGTTATTATTTCCTTTAATATGGTCCTATTTCATAATAACATATATTTCATAGTTATATTTTATACGGAACTTTTTCAATCTTAGTACATTGTTGTTATTACTACTTGTTAGAATTGAGAAAATTGTTATGTTCTTTATATTATCATAAACTTAGAAACATTGAGAAAATCTCCCCTCTTAGATGCAACCATAGCATAGCATATTCTCTTAAATTATTCTTAAGAAAAGGTACATCCACCATAATTGTATAATATAAAGTATTCTCTCTATCTATCTATTCCATTGAAATTTCTATTTATCTATCATTATACTTTCATGTACTCATTTTATTTTTTGTTATATGATGATATATTAATTTGTTGAAACTTAATTGCATATTTTGCAGTTGAAGAGAATATAGAGAAATGGAAGAATATATTCAAAAGACAGTTGTGGTTGGAGTTTTTTCATGGACAACAATTTTTCTTGTAATGAGGAAAATCTTTCCAAAACGTTCATTTGATTTCTCCAACAGGATTGTCTCTACAATTCATGCAATTTTAGCAGTAACATTGGCTACTCTATCTGTTCAAGATTGGAAATGTCCAATTTGTCCTGTGGCATCAAATTCTTCTTACAAACAGGTACTTCAAATTTTGTTTATTGACAATAAGTACTTATTAGTTAATTACTTCATTCAATTTATATATAATGTATTATATATCATATCTTCTACTTAATTGGTGTGAAATATTTATATGTTGAAATTTGATCAGATGGAAGTTCTAGCAGTGAGCTTATCATATCTAATTTATGATCTAGTGTGTTGTTTATTTGATGAAAAATTCAATTGGGACAACACTATCCACCATTTGGTAAGCATTGTTGGACTCATAGCTGGCCTATGCTATCAAAAGGTAATTAATTAATCACTCCAATAATTCAATAATTATTTCTCATTCTCATATTAATCATTAATTGCATAAATGAGTTGGACCGACACCCAAATGCGGTGTCAAAGTCAGCGGTTCATTTGACTCCAATAATTATTAATCATTATTCGCAAAAGGTAATTTCACTTAATAATTATTGGAAAATCTTTATAATTATTGGACCCTCACCCTAGAATCATTAAGTGATTAATAATTATTGGACCTAATTGCATTAATCATTATTCGCAAAAGGTAATTTCATTAATTTGTTCAATGTGGGTGATCTTTGGGGATCCATCCAAATGCGGTGTCAAAGTCAGCGGTTAAAAAAGGGACCGACTCCTTGTGTCGAAAGTCTTTCTAACAATAGAGGTAAGGCGGCGTGTTGCATTGAGTGCGACCAACGGCAATGTAAGTATATGTGGATGAAAAAGCTTCCACTCGTGGGGGAGTGCATACCCGGATGAGTGGATGAACTCACGTTTGAGGGAAAGATTGTTGCGTCAAGTATGATTGGATGAAAAATTGAGTGTTCAACAATATATAAGTGAGAGGGTTCAAAAATCTAATATTTGAAAATTTTGGATAAAAATATGATCTTCAATTTACTCATGTGATTACTGTTGATCCAGTGCAAATGATCCCTTAGGCTCCCTAAGTTGTTACCTCCAATAAAAAGTTGGATAGAATTAGTTACAGTATATTGAAGATATTTTAGTTTTGTTGGAATCATAAAAAGTGCATCTAGTATTTATGGTAATGAATATTTCTATTATTTCTATATAGATAGATTAAATATTTGGTAATCAAATTTGCTAGTAAAATTTTGGATTATCTCTTTCTCAAATTTTCAATGCTGCCAATTTGGTTTTTTATTTTAAAAAAAAAAAATCTATATGGAACTATTACTCTAAACTTTTGTGTTAATTAATATGGGGATTTGGTGATAAGGTTGTAACATTCTGCTATAAATATGAATGATCAGTGTGGCTCAGAGATGGTAGGGGCAGTATGGGTAACAGAGATGTCAAGCCCATTCTTGCATTTGAGGGAGCTTCTAAAGGAGCTTGGTTACAAGGACACTCCCCTTAATTTGTCTGCAGATGTAAGTAAACCACTATTAAGGACATACCGAATATTTATTTTGTACCAAAGAACATTGCATGTGTAATCTGGTTAAGAAAGTGATAGAGTTTACAGTTTAGGTATACAGTATATCTTATTCCAGGCTATTTTTGTTGAGCAAGTAGTTTTTTTGGAGTTGACTAAATCCTCTATTTTTAAAACAACCAAATCTAGTTTTATTTTCAATTTTAATATACCAAATTATTTTAGAGATGTGATAATAAGTTAAAAGAGAAAATAAGTTAAAAGAGAAAATCGATCAAATTTAAAACATTTCTTAGTATGTAAGAATGGAGAGCTAGAAGAAGGAACGCTTTGGAAAATTTCTGCTCAAAATGAAATTTACTATTTTAATTGATAAATTTGTAACAGAAAATAGTTTAAAACAATATGGTGGATTAAGTGTGTGAATATTTTGAATAAAAAATAATATTCTGCAAATTTTAGCAATGAAATATCTTAATTATAATATAAAGGATTAAAAATATAATTACCAAAATTTTAAATTCTTATTTTGAGGAAGTGAGTTAGTGAGAAGATCACACCAATTAGTGTCATGATTTATAACTATATAAGTAGCTAATTTATCTGCACAATACTTTAGACGTGTATGAATTAGCTTAGAATAAGCTAACAGATGAGTTTGTATGGTGCAGATTTTATTTGCTTCAATATTTACATTTGCAAGGATGATGATTGGACCTTGTATCACCTACGTAACATTAACTTCCAATAACCCATTTCTCATCAAGGTATAACAATAATAATAATGTATTACCCTTAATACTATTATACTCATTGGTTTATGATCACATTTTGTCGAATTCCTTTGACTATTACAGGCTATGGGATTGGGTTTGCAGCTAGTAAGTACATTCTGGTTCTTCAAAATTGTAAGAATGATGAAATACAAATTAACCAAGAAATCATCAACATCCAAAAATGGCATCAAGCACACCACCAACATCAAAAGCAGGACAGCTAGCTAGCTGACAATTTTACATCAATCAGTGTTTGAATGAATCCAATGAAATGAACGATATAAAGTACTTCAAAGTGGCCCCTTCAATCATTAATTTGCTTGTGTAAATTGAGACATAAATTTCGTACATATCTTCATTGAACAATAATTTACGAGGAGATTGGACAAATCTTGTTTTAATATTTTAGAAGTTGCACACAAAATACACGATGCGATAACATCATATTTGGGTGCAAATGTTACAGCACTTTATTTCACAAAGGCCATACAATACAGCCTAGCTAAATGAATTTGAGTTTGGTTCTTAAAGTAGAACAATAAGCTTTATTCATCAAAGTTCACCAAGTTGGAATAAGTCAATTAGATGATTCAGAAAATGTCATACTTCCTAACTATAAATCATTCAGATTTTGTCTACCATACGTAAGTAAAATAGTATTACACCACACCATTCACAAGTTCTATTTTCACCATTGGATCAATAAATTCCATTGTTTTACCTCATTTAATTTAATGATGAGATTTGGTAAAATCAAACTTGTGGATGATTCAACTTTTATTTCTTGTGCATCATAGCTTTGCCTATCATACATATTAAATTTAATTCTGGATTCTTTATCAATAAATCTTTTTTTTCAATTTCCTTTTGATTGAATTGATGATTTTGTTAGAGCTAAATAGTGTAACATTTCATCACATTTACTAATTTAAACTCAAATATCAAGAATACTAAACTCAATAATACACCAAAATTTCTTGCATTGGGACATCCAACTGAACCAAGCATTAAAACACCACAAAATTAGCTATTGATTTCACTAATGATGCATGCTTATCATCCATTTGCCTGAGAAAACAGTATAAACTCTTGCCACTTCATACATATATATATTGCATTTTTCAGTATGCACTGGCTCAGAAAAACCTCACTCAACTTCTCTAATAATTCTTCTTCTCCGCAACGGCTTTGTTGTAACACTCCCTGGGGCACTGTGAGCTTTCCTCCTCTCTTCCTTCTTTTTCTTAGCATCAGCTATAACACGTAACAAAGAAGAAGCCTTGTATATTGGTCTTGGTAAGTGTCTATGCCTTGCAATACGGTTAACTTCAGGAAGGTGCCTGTAGCGTTTCTTTATGGCCTCGTGATAGTCATGCTTCTTCTTTTCCCTCGGAAGAACCTGTGGCATCATCATAAACAGGTGAATCTCAGGGAATGAATTGAAGGGCCTTTCAAAAGAGAAATTATTAGAGGATAAACCATAGCCAACTAACTAATTGAATAACAAGATCACAATTATAATAGAAAATTTCAATCTTAGTACAAAATGAACCACAATTAATAGATGACAGTTTATTTTATATGTATGAGTGTGTGTGTGTGTGTAGAGAAAGACGATGAATGAAATCAACTTACAACTCCAAGTTGTTCTGATGCTTTGGCCTTCCAAAGTCTGAGGTTAGTATCATCACTTCCTGAAATTACATAACTTCCATCGCCGCTGAACTTGACACAGAATACCCTGTGTACAGAAGATAAAGATTAGTTGCCATAAAGCATGGTAAGAATATTTCCATAAACTCGGCACAAACAGCAGAAGAAATCTTTTAAACAGCTGAGGTTTGTATCGTTCGAAAAGTTAAGCAGACAATTAAAAACAACAGAATGCTCATAGTACAATATGTAAATTGAGTGAACCTTTGCATTCTTTTAGTATGATAAATCTCTCTGCTGTGACCACCATTATAAGGGAAGATTCTCACCTACAAATGAGAAATTGTTAATACATACAACTCTAATTCAGTAAGAAGTAAAATGACAAGGTTATAATGAAATCCAAGGGAACTCACTGTTCTATCATAAGATCCGGTAACAAATTCTCGACCAGTTGGTGAGAAGTCAATATCCATCCTGTAGAGTGAAACATGAAAATGTTAGTCTGACAAATTGCAGAATTACCAAATACTGTAAACATTTAAAGAAAATCCATTATTACACGGCAGAAACGTGATCTTTATGAACACATTTGGCTTCACCCAATTTCCTGGAATCATAACTATAGCAGTAACCATCTTCATTTGCCTGCATGCCAATGAAATTTGTCCATAAGAATTTAAATATCACTAAAATTTTGATTTTGAAATACAGCTACAAAATCGTAAACAATAATAGCTTCAGAACCACTGGTCAAGTTGAACAGATAAACTTACAACTGTAAAATTTATGGGTTCCATTGGATTCCAAGCTATAGAATTGGTTTTGGTCTGTCACATTAGATAAAAGTTAGTATAGTCATAAATATAATATATTTTGAATTAAGACCAAAGATATGAAGAAAAAAAATTAACACAGTATCAATTTTACAGTTACAAAACTTGCCAAGGATATGTGCAATCAAAAGAAAAATAATAAGGACCTCAACAATCAGTGTAATAATAAAATTGATAACAGGACATACCAAAATCAAAATATGTGCCATAATTTAAACTAATTATAATTGATAAGAGATCATTACCATCATTATCATTTTCCTTACTGGGGTATCCATGCGTAAATCATACATATTTATGCTCCTGTCACTGAAAAAAAAAAAAAAAACAGCTTAAGACACGAGAACGAAAGCACAGTAGATGATATTGTTCATGTGAAAGAAGATCAAAACTTGAATTCCAAATGAGCATAAAATGCAAACAAAAATAAATATAAACCGGTCCCTTATTAAATTGCTTCCTATAAATAAGATTCCTAACATTGTTTGCAATATTTAACTAAATAAAAACCAAGACTAACTATATTAAGGTCAATGTTAGTCAATGGTGAATTGAGGGGAGTTGAGTTGACTGAATTGCCAGATGGCAAGTGCGGGGAAAGAAGAGAACGTGGGAATCATGGAAGGGAGGGAGAACGAGAATATAAGGAAAATAACAGAAAGGGGAGAGTACTACATGAGATGCGAGTTAGGATTTGGAATGGCTGGGTACGAGAAACAGTTCTCATCTGAAAAGGGTAATTATCACTATTACTATTAGTCTATATTAGAGAATATAGTCTAAACTGTTAAGTATCTAAGTTAGTTATAAGTATGTACTCTAAGCTTGCTTAGCAAACAATGATTAGCTAAGTACAGCTGGCAGTTCTGTGTGTGCCAGCTGTCCCTCTAAGTCTAAAGTCTATAAATACTTGTAACCCCTTTGTAATAGATTATAATGCGAAATACAAAGTTAGTTACAGATTATGTTATAATCTTCTCTCTCTCTTCTCTCTCTTCTTCCAAGCTTTTCTCATTGTTCAACAATGGTGGAATGTTAACAGTCTATCTAGATTAATTGTATCATTTCTACAAGGAGGTTATATCTCCATTCATTATAATCATCCAATGTTGTATTGTAATTGCAAAGAGTTCCCCTATGTTAATTATGTAATCCAATATTTATCCTATTTTGGGTGCTGTCCTATTACATGCAAAAAAGAAAAAGATCAAAATACTAGTTTAGAAGGGGTGTCACTGAATTTTTAAAATTGACATCAGCATCGCAGTGTACCTAGCTGAGCTTGCTAAGAGATTTGGTTCTCCTGGATTAAAGCGGACAGAAATCACCGTATCTGATCCCCATACGAAACTATTTACTGGCTGAGACCTGCAGAAGGGAAGTAACAGTAATATAAAGTACAAGAGTCTGTCAACAAAAGTAATCTATGATAGTAAAATAAGAAAACTAATTAGAAACTGATATCAAAACCTGTTGTGATTCCATATATCTACTTGAGCACCACCTGTGGCAAAATGCTCGCCATCCCACTGGTGATCGGCAGCACTAAAAATAAAAGAAAGCCAATGTTCTGTAAGCATAAAAGTATAGTAAAACAAGAAGTTTTGAAATCTTCCTGAAATAAATAAGCACCCTATAACTTACCAAAATGCATTCTTCCAAACATAAACACTTGCCGGCTAGGGAAAAAGGTTAAAAAAAGTTGGTTAGTATATCCAAAAGAAAATTTTACAAAAAAAATCCTCCAGCACAAAATTCCACCTCAACAGTTTTCTTAATTGAGCTATCGTCCCCAAAAGAAGCAATAGGAACACTCCATAGCCTGACACTGAACACACAATTCCAGTTCACAAATCAGAAAAGTTACATCAATGACTAAACATGTGAGTTTAATATAATAATAGTAAAATAAAAACGAAAAAGAGGTTGGTACTTACGTGGAATCAGTTCCACATGAAACAAGAATGCGGCCATCTGTCGATGTTGTCAGGCCTCGCACAGCACCTTGGTGTCCAGGGAACTGACAAACAGTTCGTCTTTTTTCCAAAAACAAAATGACAATATTAGATACATAATAACACAGTCCCACAATTTGTAACCAACATGAAAATCCTCCCTCCCATCATTCCCAAAAGTCTAATTAAATAAGCTGATGCATGGCCGTTCACCAATATTTTTCTTATCCATGCACAAAAGTTTGATGTATTATTATTTAATTTTATCATATAAGAACCAAGGTTTTTTTATGATCACCCTTCAGAAAGCATATATATCCTAACCCAGCGAAAAAGTTGGAAAAACTCAAGTCGTATTTGATGGAGAAAACTGAGGTTCATGACTTCATTCCTATCTAAAGGAGAAACTTTTAACTTCTTTTAGCTTTCATATTATCTATGATTATCCAGCAATGCTAAAATGAAAGGGAAGAAAAAAGAGGTAGCTCCACAAGGCCAATTATTAAAAGATACAAACACATGCATGTCTATCATTCATACAAATGATGTTCATTGCTAAGATAATAACGTACATCATGTACTTGATTCTAGATTCTTGATTGAAACAGAACATCTAAAATTGAAAGAAAAAGGTATATTTTACCTAGCAGCTATATCCCAGAGACGAATATCTGCAAACACAATAAACACAAGTGTGAATATAATAGTTTAAAATGGATTGAGCATCAAGTAAGGGAAAGGTGTAATGGCACTAGTATAGAGAGGGGCGGGGGGGATGAAAAACCAATGAAAACAAGCACCAGAATGACACAGCCAGGTGGGGGGGACGAAAAGGAGGAGTAATGGCACAAGATACAGAATTCACATGAGTTTAACCTCTAAATGTTTTATGGTTGTTTGACAACTATCTATGAGAATTATGCAAAGAGAACCATTATAGTTTAAACAACTGTCCACTTTCATAATAAGCATGAAAACATTAGCTTTGATTCTTGCCCCACTTATAAGGAGGTTGGAAAATATTGAGCCAATTAAATATGTAATGCTACAAAGTTAATGAAATGTTAACTAGAAGTCAGCCAGAATTTACCAAAATTAAAGTTTGGCTCTTTGATAAGTCAAAGTAATGAAAACTACTCCTCTATCTAATAGTTAACTGATAATATTTTCAAGATGTAAACTCACTCAAGCTGAAAGAATTTTGGTTTTCTAGATGTGTCCCAGTTAAAATATATCCTAATTACAAATATTAACAATGTCCTTTTATCTAAAAGAATCCTGTTCTTCCTGGATCTAACTATCTACTGAACTCCTGAAAATAAAATCTGTTATCCAACTTGTATTTTGAAAATTGTTAAACTGATACACATTTCAAGAAAAAGTATAAAAGTGTATGTTTAATTATTAGAAAAGTATTTCTTCAGAGATGTAAAACTGTTTACAAGTTTCTTGACTGGGAGTAAAATTGTGGTTGATGTATCATCTCTAGGAAAGTGTTGTTTGTGACCAAAGATTACAAATAGCCTAGCAGAGGGGTCCAAGTAGACGTGTTGAAAAACCACCAATGAAACACGGGTCTGGTTTGGTATGCTATGGTACCAAACCAAACTTTCAACAGCATCAATCCATCACTCTTCCAATCTTTCTCAACCCATTAGCATAACCATAACCATTCTAATTTCTTATTTATTTCCAAATATCATTTTAAATCAATCCATCAAATGGCAAAACAAATTACCCTATCTTCTATTCTGAACTTTTCCAATCCTATATCAAGTGTACAACAATACAATTAAGCCATTAGCTAAGCATGGAATTGAAGCAACATGATTAAAGGGTTGTTTAAATTGACTTGTTTATAAGCACTTTTGAGATGGTTTTGGAGAGCTTATAAAAACAGCTTTTGACATGTTCATAAGCTGTTTTCACCTTATTTCCACAAGCTCTTCAGGATAGCTTATGAAAACAACTTATACTTAAATGAAAACAGTTTTAACTTTATTATATCTTTTGTCATAGAAATAGTTTATACATATGCACATGATTAAATCGTTTATCCAAACAGGAACTAAGTAAGGAAGATTGAAGTACCTCCATCCATTGAACCAGAGAATATCTCTTTCAATTGACTAGGGTTCTTAGCCATACACGAAATTGCATCTACATGCCCATCCATTGCTCCTATAAATGGTCTAGCAAAAATCTATATCCACAGAAAAAAAAATTAAAATCAATAGCAAACATAGTACAAATCCTATCCTATAAAATCACATTCACAATAAAAACCACATAGGGTGAAAAATATGACCTTATCCAACTTCACTGCATTAAGAGCACGAACATATTCCACCGCCTTCTCTTGAGGACGAAGAATTGGATCATAATTACGAAACACACGCTAAAAGAACAAAAGGGTAATGTTAGAATAACAAAAAGATGATAAATTTACATGAATTAAGAAGAATGAAGAGGTTTAACAATAAAGGGTCGTGTTTTGTGTGCATTGAATGAATTACCTGAAGGTCTTGGCTTCGTTCTCGAGTGAATTCCTCCGTAGAGCGTGATATAACTTTGATCTTCATTGTCTGTACAAGAACACCGAAAAGAGAGACTATTTCACTTCAAAATTCTTCAAATTCAATAAAAAAAACATAGAAGTAGAAGTGTGAATGAAAACAGCTTATAGCTTATACGAAAACAATTTAACTTTATTTATCATTTTGTTATAGGAATAGCTTTTACATAAGCAAGGCACTTTAATTCACACTGATTTTAATCTGAAATATTTATCATAGAAGTTTGATATGTGCACACCTTTACCAACGGAGAACGAAGGAAGTAGCAATAAGCGGCGGTGAGGTGTGGTGGATTGACGGTGGTGCTAGAGGAGTTAGGGTTTGGAATTGGCAGAGGATGGTGGTAGCCGGAGCTGATGTTATGTGAGGTTGAAGGTGAACTGACCTAGCTTTTATAAATGGGCTTACTCTCTATGTTTAGGTCAGCCCAAATCAAAGACTCTAGAAAGAAAAAAAGATCTTATAATTTACGGGCATTAACGCGGTAAAAAAAACTAACGGTCGAACGCGCAAGGATAATGCTAGTTATTAGGATGGGAATATCATCCAACAATCGTCAACAAATAGAATGTAAGTAACATTCCATTAGATAAGTTGTTTTTGGTTTTTTTAGTTACATTGTGATAACTTGACTCACATCTATTTCTTTTTTAGTAATATGGGATGATTGGGTCAATATAGTTCGACGGTTCTACCAAAAAGTTGTGTTATCAAAACCAATGAAACATGTGTAAATTGATGCAGATTGACTTAGTGAGAGGAAGAAGAAGACTTGTAAAGTAATTATTCTATGAATCATGCTAAGAGCACAAATTAAAGAGATAGAAACAATTGAAAGGACAAGTTTTATATTGAAAATATAAATTTTAAAGTTATTGAATAAACAAATTTAAAAAAAATCTATATTTTGTTGAAAAATATTGAGACAAATGGGTCCTAAATTATTTTCAAATTAATATTCTAAATTTCTTTATATTTATATTTTAATCTTTCCCATAAAGCGAGCTAAAAAAAAGTTATATTTCTGATTCTTATTTTGAATTGAAATTTTTGTATTTTTAAAATTATATTATAATGACATAATAGATTGATATATGAAATTAGCATCATTAGTTAACAGGGGTTATCCCTAAAAAAATGGGGTTTAAGCTTTGTAAGTAAGTATCGATTGTGTTATTATCTAAGTGAAAAAGTTTCTTAAACAACGACAAAGTCTGCAATTCATCTTATATTAGAGTAGTTTTTCATACCAATATGTTGTGATACGAATATTAGATATTTGAGTCATTCAACCATTTAGTTCATCAGATGATTTCTCTTTTGTGGTGGTTGTGTGCGAGAATATATTGTTTATCCAAAAAGAGTAGTTTTTCATGATCATATATACTTGCCTCTCTTCCTTAAAAAAAAAAAACATACTTGCCTCTTGTCCCATCCTTAAACTAGACATGCGCAAGACTATCAACAATAAAATATACTTAAAAAAAATATACTCGTTTTTTACATCAACAGTAAAATAAACTTATTGAAGAGTAACAAATAGAAGCAATATAAACACTCAATTACTACGTACTTTCAAATTTCACTGTTTATATAGTTGCAACACAATTCAAATCCTCATAACAACCATAGGTTTAATACTTCTAAAGTCTTCCCTCCTTCTACATTTCAAAATGGGAAATAATACAAAACATATAGTTGTACTTTTTTCAGCACATATATAGTTGTACTTCTTAAATAAATATATATAGTACGATGCTTCTTAGGCAAGGTACCATATTATTAAGGAAAAGAAACACAACATAACTACTCAATGACTCTTAATTTTTTTGGTGTTAACCCTTCAGTTATCAGAGGATGGTTTCTAGACTCAATGACTCTTAATAATATAAAACTATGCTTCTTAATTAACTCGACGACAATTCTTTCTAACTTCACCATTAAATCCAGTGAGAGGACGAAGGTTCCCCAACTTAATCATAGACAAGGCAAATTGTTGAAAGAAGAGACTCTCATCTTGTGCATATTTCTTCACCAAGTCATGAGTCTCCTTAACACTTCCTGTGAGAAGCACTTCATCTGAATTAAGCAATCCTTTTCCCCTAAGTAAGAGTTTGTAATATGTATTATCAAACATTCTTGGGGAACCAAAGTCCAAGGGAGAAATAATGTTGTCACCACCTGATCTTGGGCACATTGATTTCAAACCAAAGTAAAATGTTTTTTCTAGATTCGAATCTGGTTGGTTGTTTCCATTTTGGTTGTATAGTCTTTGCTTGAATGTTGCACATTTTGCCACACCAATTGTGTGTGCACCTACATTATGAAGAAAAAAAGAGAGTTAAAAAGGTAACTCATTCATTAACGATTAACGAATACTGTTCCAACGAATACCGTTCCATTGCAGAATAACCGCCATATTTGACTATTTCACACATATTATGAAAAAATTAGAAATTAAATAATGATGATTTTACTAAATTATCCTTACTAACCATTAGTGTATTTTCATTATCATAAATACAAAATAGAAAATATTAGTTTAAGAGTGATGCACATAATATTAATTAGATGGTCATATAATTGAAACATTGTCAATTAAAACTATATTGAATGAAGATCGAAAGTAACTCTCTTTTTAGAACAATTTTTGTGTGTAAATGTGACAATTATTACGAGACGGAAGAGTAATATATGTAACACTAATAGAAAGAAAATGTGGTTACGAATTTGAAAGTTCCACCTGAGAGGGCAACAAGGTCTACTTCATCAAGGCCTTGACGCTTGAAAAATGTTAAGAGACCTTCAACAGTGGCATTTGGTGGGGGAATGTTTTTGTTTGATCCCCTTAGGCTAGCTGTTTTTGAGTCTCTCCTTCCTAATGGTAGCTCCCAGTTGGGTCCTCCACTCTGTTTCAAAAGAATATTGATCAAGTTTCAAATTAAGCATGTTTGTATTAGTGTCAGATTGCCTTATATATAGAGACAAACACACACATCTAGGTTTAATCATATTATTCTTAAAATGTTATTTTCTTTCACCTTGATCTATTAAAAAATTGTTTGTTTTTCATTCTTAACAACGATGCAAAAAACATGTCCCCTTAGTATATAACATATGCAAAGTATATAAAAGTTGGTCGTCTCAATTTGAGTCATGTGTGTTTTTTCTTACAAGAACAGTGGATCCCCTAGCAGCAAGGGCAACAATATCTGCACATGAGACTGTACGAGGACATGCTTGTTCCAACTTAGATTTGATCTCATCAATCACTTCAAAACCTCGGACTGAATTTTTGTTAGGTCCGCCATTTTTTTCACTGACAATTGCCGCACTGTCGTCCAACAAAATTGATGCATCGCAGCCCTGTCATTAAAAGTAAAATGAAGAGAAATTTTTCAGCTCCTTGACATATGCATGCAAAAGATTATGAAATGAATCTATTTTTTTCTCTCAAAATTTGTGGGCAAATTAAGAAAGTGTATTCAGGAAGACTTGGATACATAATTATGAAATTATTTTATGTTTTACTTGCGGTCGCAATTCTTGATATTATATTGAAGTACGATCATATGTGTCCAGGTACAAATGAAAAGACTTAAAAACCTTTATGTCGCGACTCAGGCCTGTATTTAGAGCATGTATTGGTATTGTGTTTGAAATTTACCTGCACGAAGCAGTCGTGGAAGTGAAGTCGAAGAAGAGAAGCTGCTATTCTGATATCCTTAGCAATGGCCTTCTCCAAGACTGACATGACAATGTCATTCGCTTGAGGGCATGAAAACTGATAGAATTGAGGAGAAAGTCCAAAAGACATTCCTTTAGTGGTTCCACCATGATGACCACCCCAGCCAAAGTGAAAATCAGGAACAGGATGAGCATGGGAGAGTGTAACTAAGAGAAAAGCTGCTACAAGAAGAATGACTTTGGTGAAAGACATTGTGACAAGTGAATGCAAAGAGACTTGTCTGATGATTATTAATATTGTTGTGGCATATTGGATTGGATTGTTTGGTATATATAATGCTAAAGGATCAAACCACTCACTACTATCTTCAACAAATTAATCACCTAATGTGTGCAAGTAGTAAACTTATGACTTTATCAACATGTTCTGTCCTAGCCCCACCTATGATGCAATATGTAGTGGTTCTGGTTTACCTGCTCCTGGACCTTATCAAAATAGTGTATAACTGATTTGCTTAAAAGGTTTGATTCCAAATACTAGTGTAAGTTAAAGGGCCAAGTGTAGTGCAACGTTGTAACATTTATCAAAGACTGAGATTATAATACATTCGTTCATGTTTATGACAAAGTATGAAGTGGGTAAAATATGTTTCCTTGATTTTGAATGCAACAGACTTTGCACTTTTACAAACTTCATTTAGTAGCTAATCTTTATCACATTATCTAATTTACCATGTCTTTTATCATATTACCATATGGTCTAATGATATTAATTTTCATCGACTGTCAATGTAAAACTTTTTTAGTTTTTACACTATCAATCACAAGTAATCTTTTGTATGAACTTTTAGTTAGATTTGGTTAAAGTCAAATAATTTCCGTGATCTAACGGTTACTATTGATACTATTATATTGTTTAATTATTAATGAAGCAGTAGAACCATATTTTCTTCTCTAGCTGACGCATGAGATTGATCTCTAAAGGTCTTTTACGTGTTGAAGATCTGAAAATTGAAAGTACTTTCATGTACCTGCAGAGAGACCGCATTAGATAGTTGAGTTTCAAGATTAACATTTTGTTCTTTTTGTGGTTTTCTACTTGAGATGCAAGAAAGGAAGATGAGTAGCATTCCACATACAGAATAAGTAGAATGTGAACACACCATGTCGTGACACCGGCAATGTGTGTATATATCAACCTCATAGCTCATACGGTTATGTGATTTATGACTTGGTCGTATGAAAAGTTAAAGCTAGAATGCAATTTAGTGATTTAGGAAAATAAATAACAAAATGAACCAATCTTTGAGGGATGTGTTCAATTCAATCAATTGTTCATTGAAGAAAATCATATAGTCGAATAAACTTACTATATTTTTTTTAGATAGACGCAATGACAATAATCACTTAAGAACTCACACACATAAGTGGATGAATTGAGGTTTGAATTCTGATCGTGACGTTCAACCTAACAATTTTATCTATTATCAAGCTCTAGGCCCCTAGTTTAAGCATTTTATCGTTGTATAGAAACTAAGGAATGACCGAACATAAAAACTTTGTTTTGATATTAAAACTAATTCTATCGCCTTGACAAAAAAAAAAAACTAATTCTATTGCAAATCACAAAAACTTTTCCTGTCAATGGCGTTCATTTCATCCAATTATTACTATATATCAACAGTCTCTTTGATAAATAAGGCCAAGGTGACAGTAAAATTTTATTATCCATTTTGTTATTCTTTTGATTTGATTCCTTGGAAAAATAGCAGAACCGACACCAGATCGCTGATCATGAAATACTGATGATAAACATTTAAAGTTTCCTATTTGAATGCAGAACATGCTACGTTAGTAATTAAATTTTATCTGATTCCCTATACTAATGTAGAACATGCTGTGTTAGCAGAAATACAATAATATCTTGGGAATTTTACGGAACATTCTAGGTTTGAAATTAATGTTACTCCCTCCATCTCAAGATAATTGTCACAATTTGACCATGTGCACTATTCACATAATCTTCTTTGACCATATTTTTGTACTAATATATAAAGACAATTGTTAGTAAATAAGATGTTAGATTTGTCTCAATGAATATTTTTCAAAATATCAACTTTTTATAATTTTTGCTAATATATAATTAAAGATATTAATGGTCAAAGTTGTGCAATGACATGTGTGAAAGACAACTATGACGGAGGAAGTATTTAATTTAAAAACAAACGTAGTTGAATATGTATGACAACACACTTTGCATTGCTATCATCCTTCAAGGCTTTGTTCAAAAAAAAAAATCATCCTTCAAGGCTTTCAACACGGTCCCCATTTTTAAGGGCTTGCTAATCTAACTTCAATAATTACATACAAATATGTACAGTTCTACATGAGTTAAGACCTGTTATGGTGCAAGTCATTATAATTGTATATCTCGCAGGTGGCTTCAAACATTACTGATACAAAACTATATTAATCGGTGTTCTACACCACCTAATGACAGATATGTATGAAAGTTAATATTGAAAAAACATATATACATGTTTAAGAAAGTTAAGGTCGTGGTACACACAGTTGTCTCATAGGTGTAAGCAACCTCGCAAAACGTAGGGGCACATGAGCCTTGATATATGTCCCTTGCTCGGTATATTCCTATATATGAATCCGATAAAATGTCAGGAAATCCAACAATAACAAATAAGAAAACTCTAAACAGTGTTGAATTTGTCGGACTATGATCAACAGGTAGCAATTGATAAATTAATTACTTACAGTTTTCTCAACCATTCCAACTTGGTGTATGGTGCTGAGAAGGTCCCCATTTTCAAATGGTAACAAAGCTTCCACCCATACCATGGAGTCCTGTTAAAGAATAACAGAATTTTAACCAGCAAATGTAAATAGGTCTAACAAATGGACCACACATGATATCGAAATCATATTAAAACAGGCTTCAACTTCGTACCTTTAGTTTGTCTTGAACTGCATTACAGAATTCTTGTATGCCATCGCCACTTAAGGCAGATATGCATACAACATCATCTCTTTTTCCAGCTTCTAGCCTGATTTTCTGGGGATCACTAGCCCTATCAATCTGCCATAAGAAAAAGATATGCCAAAATGTTCAAGCTGTAACAGTTAAACTTCAAGTGCACAGTAAAGCCAGTGAAGGAAGAACTGATTGATTCAGTCCTCCTAAAGAATTAATAGAGTGACTAACACAAAAAACAATAGAAGTACGCATCATAGTCTAATTTGAAGAGAATAATTTCATTGCTATGAGAAACTGATACAACAACAACCAAGCATTTTCCCATCAAGTGAGGTCGGCTACATGGATCAAATTACGCCATAATGTTCTATCATAAATTCATAAACCATATTTGGATCCAACTCATTGATCTCTATATCTTCCCAAATAGTTTCTTATAGTTTTTCTAGGTCTTCCTCTATCTCTTGTAATCTGACTATCCTCCATCTGATCTACTATTCTTACTACAGAATCAACAGGTCTTCTCTCTATGTACCCAAACCACGTAAGCTTATTTTCCACCATCTTTTCTACTATAGGTGTTATCCCAACTCTCTCTCTAATGTTGTCATTTCTAATCCTATCCCGTCTAGTCTTACCACACATCAAACGCAACATCGTTATCTCCACTACACTTACTTTATGCATATCTGCCTTATAAGAAACTGATGAACAAAATTAAAATGACAGCCAGTTTTGAACCAAAAGCAGTCCATAATCCAGGAATTGGTTTTAAAGCATTATGGTTATTTCCCAATAAACAATAATGATGATCTTAAACGATATGATATTATAAAAAGAAACAATGCATAAAAATGCCAGCATGACAACATTTTAAGATTAATAGTCATATTCCCTCTTGTTGCCGTCCTGAATCAACTATCCTAGAAGCAATAAGCATGTGAATGGTTTTATTGTTATAACATGTCTTCTCACACAAGCCCTTTTGGTTCGAAACAAGGACAATACACTGATCCATTTATTTTCAGCTGATTTGTTTTTGCAGTTTAGAATGGGGGGTGGCAATGATCAAACTCTTGACCACTTGGTCACAAGAGACCACAACAACAACCAAGCCTTATCCCACTAAGTGGGGTCGGCTACATGGATCAAATGACGCCATAGTGTTCTATCAAAAACCATATTTGGATCCAACTCATTGACCTCTAAATCTTTTCTAATGGTTTCTCGAATGGTTTTCTTAGGTCTTCCTATACCTCTTTTAACCTGACTCTCCTCCATTTGATCTACTCTTCTTACAACGGCATCTACGAGTCTTCTCTCTACATGTCCAAACCATCTAAGCCTATTTTCTACCAACTTTTCTACTATAGGTGCTACCCCCACTCTCTCTCTAATGGTGTCATTCCCAATCCTATCCTGTCTAGTCTTACCACTCATCCAGCGCAACATAGACCCTGAAAACATTTATGAACAAACTATCCTAAAGGCTTAAGCAATTGGTTTATAGAACATGAATAGACGTTTAACTAAAATTATCTCAATAAATTATTTAATCACTCTGCTTTCAAATGTCTCAGTCCTTAAGCTGGTCCTTCACATAAGTGACAATTTCATCCCCAATAATGTGGTATAAGTTTTGATAGTGTTGTGAATAGAATTAATTCAGAGTTAACAAGGATATCATGATATTTCTCAAAAAAAAAAAAGGATATCATGATATTGTTCATTAAAAGAATCAATAAAGAAATTCAAAAATGAATTCATTATAAAACTTGAAGGACAAACTGCAATAGTGGTGTAAAGGAAAACCAACAAAACCATTTTCCCAATACCTTGTTCCAGACCATCAACTTCGGAATTGATGATACATCTAGTTCTGACAGAACTTTGTCCACAGCATTTATCTGTTGCTCGGCCAGGGGGTGACTGCAATTCATGAAAATAATTGATGAGATATGTTGTAAATCAACACCAGAAGTTGTCCAGTTCTTCTAAGTTCCTTTTCTCGATAAATAAAATGACTCCTAGAGCTTCTACTGATATATAACCTGATATCAATCACATGCACCAAAAGTGATGACTCTGATATCTCCTCCAGTGTGGCTCTGAAGGCAGCAACCTGCAGAGAGTAGAAAAAATGACGACATGTTAATTTTTTTTGTAAATAATGTCAAAAAATAATACTGAATATCAATTGTATACAACCCAAAGCAAAATAAATTGTAAAAGAGGTATCTTTCTTACTAGTGTAGTAGGTAACTTCTGAATAAAACCAACAGTGTCTGTTAGGAGAAACTCCTTTCCATTCTTCATCTGGACAAAAGCATATAAACAAAGCACAGCATGTTAAAATACCTAAAATTCAACCCATGCAAGACTTGATTTCTTGCATGATAACAAAAAGAATCATTAACAAATTTTTATCATCCCACAACCAAGGGTCACCGTAAACAGAGGAAATGACAGTGCTGTAAGGTAAATGATGATATGAAATTTTGGACTAGTTCTTTATTAAGAAAAGAATAGATGT
>Ga0315913_1003006_pt1 | contig 20097 bp, 20 predicted proteins | sample MpolsnodulesMG_FD_207736 | JGI IMG/M metagenome (GOLD analysis project Ga0315913, IMG submission 207736) | Medicago polymorpha root nodule microbial communities from Los Angeles, California, United States - small nodules | ecosystem: Host-associated > Plants > Roots > Nodule | place: USA... | reverse complement strand
CAACTAGGTTGGCACCCAACAGAAACTCCCATCCTCTACCGCCTTCCCAGTACATAATATTATTAAAAAAAGATAAAAATATGTACAAGAGGGGGGACTAGGCCAAAACCCTCGGGGAACCAAAGAAAAAATAAAGCAAAGGACAAGAAATGGCTAAGGAAATCTATAATTGGGAAGCCCATGTCTGTCTCTAGCAAAATCAACCGCAAGTGAGGCCGACATAGAATGATACCAAGAAGTAACAGTCAAATTGTGACCCAAGGAAGCCATGATGTCTGCACAACCATTCCCTTCATGGAAAATATGGGAACAAATGATGAATAAACCATGCTGCTTGCAACTGTGCCAACGATTCCGCAACCGCAAAGGAATGAGAGATGGATTCTTGAAGGCCTGAACCGCGCTAGCGAAATCACTCTCCAGCCACACCCTTGGCCAGTTGTAAAGGGCTGCAAATTCCATAGCAATCATGAGTCCCGTAAGCTCCGCCTCAAAGATCGAGCAATCACTAAGATTACTCGCAAATCCTCCCAAGAATGTGCCCCTAAAATCTCGAAAAATTCCACCGCAAGCGGCATTAGAATTAGCGACTGAACCATCCGTATTCGCCTTGACCCAAGTGATTGTGGGAGGTTTCCAAACCACTGGAGTAATGTCTATAACACGCCTGTACAAAGGAGGGACCAGAAATGCATCCAATAAATCTACATCACATAATAAACATTTACCGGTGGAAGAGGAGCCGGACAATGAAACCATTGCTACAATCTTCGTCGTAGTAGCATGGAGAGTAACTTGTGCGGAGCTGAATCGAATAGAATTCCTAGCCACCCAAATGGTATGTACCGTATGCACAATAGCAGCCAAACAGACATCATGCAGCTGTGAGCTGCACCTCTGCGGTATAGATGTCAGCAGGGTCACAGAAGATGTCAGAATAAAAGTGCAGCTGAGTTTGGAACCAAGCCATCTCCAAATTGCTACCGCAAATTCACAATTGAGAAATAGATGAGCTGAAGTTTCTGCATGTTTTCCACAAAGGACACAAATCGAGACCAAGGTGCAGCCACACTTTTGTAAATTCTCATCCGTAGGAAGTTTTAAAAGCATGAGATGCCAAAATACAAAAGAATGTGATGGGGGAATACAGTTGCGCCATATATCCTTAGCCCAGTCTAGCGTGACATGCGGAGGTAGCAGGGTGTGGTACGCAAGCTTTGCTGATAGAACGCCATCTGCTGCATTTTGGCAGATGCGCCTATCAGCTAACGGTGTCACCGAGAGTATGATTTTTAATGCGTTTTCAGCCACCGTTGGGAAGTCAATGAGCGGTTTCGGAATCTGCCATTTACCGTGATCTATAATAGAGTCCAGCTTGTCGTTGAGAGTTGAAAACCGTGAAGGGGGGACATTAAACAACGTGACAAGCGGAGTGCCCATCCAATTATCCCGCCATAAATTAATGTTGTTACCGTTACCAATAATCCACACAGAACACAGACAAAAATTCCCTTACACCGGGCCAAATAGAGGACTTGAAGTATCGGTTGTGCGGGAGACCGAAAGAAAGAAATCTTTTCTGAAAAAGGTTAGAGCATTGAGAGTCTTGAGTGATAAATCAAGACCTCCAGAATGCCAAGGAAGGCAAACCTGCTTCCAAGAGACTGTACAGATTTTGCGCGTGTAAATGTCACCACTCCAAATAAATTTTTTAATCCATCTATCCAACATCTTTAGTAATCGAATCGGCCATCGGTAGATATGAAAAGAATAAACCAACATGCCATGAATAATAGATTTCACTAGTTGAACGCGACCCATGATGGATAATAAGACTTCCTTCCAAGTAGCAAGTTTTACCTTAATACGATCGACAATATGCTGAAAATGAATACGTTTAGGCTTACCTTGGAAGATAGGGCAACCTAAATATTGGAAAGGAATTGTACCAACAGAAAAACCGGACAATTGAGCAAGCATGTTTCTACGAGTCCCAGTCATTGCTCCAGCAAACAATTTATTTTTATCGAAGTTTACTAGTTGCCCGGATGTATCTGAATAGTCCTTGAAAATCCGAAGCAGACATCGAATATTCTTTCTCAAAACATCATCTGCATAAAGGATATGAGTTGGAAGTGAGATACCTCTACAATATGACATTGGCTGTAAAGAGTTAGAAACTCGTTCCATCTCTAGAGTGCGACTTAACACTTCCTCTGCGAGGCAAAAAAGAAGCGGAGAGAGAGGGTCCCCTTGGTACACACCCCTCGAGCAAGAAAAATAGCCCACAAAGTTTCCATTCACCAAGATAGATAGTTTTGCAGAATGCAAAATAACCTCTATCCAAGCACAAAACAAAGGACAAAGCCAAAGTGTTTCAAAACCGAGAGCAAAAAATTCCAATCAAGCGTATCAAAGGCCTTGCAGATATCAACCTTGATGACAATGTTACCAGCAAATTGCTTCTTTGTTAACAAATTAATCACCTCAGAAGCAATAATTACACAATCCGAAATATTACGATCGCGAACAAATCCCCGCTGCTGAGGAGAAATGAAAAGCCGTCATAGTAAATCATGATGAAGTTAAAATGTGTTCTTATTAGAAAAGGCTTGTCCAAATTAGATGATCTGAACCAATTGCATGCAACCATTAGGATGGTGTGTAACATATCGGGAGATGTGTTAAGAATTTATCAAATAAGAGTTCACATGTAATACAACATTTATGCAAGATAAATATTTGTAAAATAATTATAGATAAAAGCTAAATCAATCTATTGAGATTAATTTTTCGATAGATCAATTCATTAAGTAATATTCAACCAACATAAGAATCTAAACTCTAACATTTTGATTCTATATCAAATACATAACATTGCTTCGACTTAAAATTATATTGCTGATTTTGAATGCCTTGAAGTCGAAGAATGGAGATACATGCTCTCCAATGGGACCTTGAGAAAGTAGAATCAACAATTAACAATTAGATATAGATAAAAAATAAAATCAACCCCATAATCTACAACAAAGTGATTAAACATTTATGTTTTTTTTTTACCAAAAACTTTCATGCTTTTAAAACATAGATTTTTTTTTTTTTTTTATGAATTTTTTTATGGGGGGAAGAGATGGGGAAGAGACATACGAAAATAATGAAAAACAAATTGTCTATATATAGGAAAAAATATGGCATGATCAATTTTGATTGGCCTATGAAAATTAAATGTGTCATAATTCATTTTGATTGGCTAATAAAAAAGAAATGAGTCATGATTCAATTTGATTGTATTATAAGAAAGCATTAAATGAAATGAGGAATGTGAAGATGCCACATATACTCTTGATTTGAAGGAAGACAAATGTTTATAATAAAGATACTCTAGTTTTAAAAATGTAGTTTAGCTGATAGCTCATGATATTTAAATGTAACGATCGGGGTTCGAATCACACTTATAATATGCAAGTATAACCAATAAACTACTTGACATAAAAAAATTACAAGTTATCACGTCAATTAATAAATAAGACAATTCTGTGTTTTTCTTTTATAGAAAATTTAATATATTTTTTTTGAAGAAAGAAGAATATTTATATTTAAATGTTGTTTTATTTTTTAAAAGAATCGTTGATGATAGAAGTATCCAAACCTTCAAAACCCCATCCCCGTGGTGTAAACAGAGAAAAATGGCCGTCGCGAATCAGTGTTTATCATATACCCGTTTCGTCACAGTCAGAGGAACCCAATCCTCTCCTTTGCAGCGAAAACCTCTTCTCTTCTCATTCACTCTCCCTTCTCGCTCTCAAAACCTCTACTCTTCAATTGTCACCGCCTCTTCCAAAAAGAAAAACAACAAGGTTATCTCTTTTTCAACAATATTATTCCAATACAATTCAATGATTCATACTTCACAATTGTCTAATTTATATTATGCTTTTTTTTTTTTTTATTTTTGCAGAAAAAATTGACTCATGTTACAGAGGGGAATGACGTGGAGGATCCATTTGAGTTGCTTTTCAAACAACTTGAAGAAGATCTCAAAAACGATGATGATTTGTCAAAAGTTGATAGCGATGACGACGACGAGATAAGTGAAGAAGATTTTGCTTTGTTAGAACGTGAGTTGGAAGGTGTGTTGGGTGAATTTGATGCTGAATTGTTGAACACAGATATCACCGAAACACAAGCTGATAATGATGTAGAAAAAAGTAGTGGTGATGGAAATGAGAATTCGCTGAAGCTTAGAACTTGGCAATTGAATATATTGGCTAGAGCATTGAAAACTGGACGCCGCAAACTAAGTGTAAGTAAGCCTTTTGAATTTTGTATTTTTAGCTTAATTTGTTGAGTTTAATTTTGAAATACTGTTTGTCAGTGTAAAAAGTTGTACACTTTAAACAAGCATGAGCCAATCATATACGTGACTTTAAAAGTAGTTACGATTGAAGTCAAAGGTTTTTAATAATCTGACAATTATGATTGATTTACATAGGAAAAATATTTAGACCAATGTTGTATATATGAATTAAATCCAATTAGTTATATAGTGTGAGCTTATAAACATGTGCATTCTTTGCACCACAACTAAGTGTATCAGATGATAGGAATAGGATTACTTGGTTATAGTACGAAGAGGTTTAGTGCTATTGTTTCTTACCTACTTGAAATACCTGTATGATCTGCATTTGAGTTGCCATACAATACACAGGCTTAACCGTTTAAGAAACTAAAATGCTTGTGGAAAACAGTAAACCATTTGCTTAAACTTTTTATTCTAAAGACTGTTAGTAATATGAAACACATTCTGATTTGCTTCATTGACTTGACCTTTTGTCGTAGTTGATAGAATGAAGCTTCCTATGACCTGATTCATTGATAAAGAGAAGGAAAAAGTAAACTTGATTTTTTTATGCAAACAAATGTTAGTAGTTAGTTAGTTAGGGAAAACAGGGATGCTAGTAGGTGGGATTGAACCCTAGACCTCCTGTATAGAACTTCTTTGGTGTTCCTATCCAAACCACTACACTACTCCTTCAGGGACAAGAAAAAATAAACTTGATTGATCAGCCAGGTCGGGGTCCTGATTAAAGGCAAATATACTAGTTAATATATTCAAGAGTGGAGAAAATCCTCCCTTAATTTGCAAACACCTTAACTTCAACTTGGATGTATTTTTTTAAATGCTTATATTAAGAATCTCAGATGGATTTTCCTTGCAAGGGGTGCAAGTTTGAATGTAGTTATTATGTGTTCACGTGATGAAGAGAATAGGAAAGAGGGGGATTTTTGTATTGTTAAACATACGCAACATGAATGACCTGTGCCAGACTGCCAGTTGTCTGCTCAATCCCTAGTGTTAACTTCCAGACTCATTTCTCAGTTTCATCTTTTCAATTTGTTGCAGATAAAAGCTCTTGCTGACGAGCTCTGTCTTGACAGAGCTCTTGTTCTTGATTTGCTTCGTAACCCTCCCCCGAGTCTTCTGATGCTGAGCCTATCGATTCCTGATGAACCTAAACCATCAGCAGTATCACCTGAAACTACGCCCGGAGATTCTTTTTATAAAGAAACAAGTGCAGATCATGCTCATGCAGAATCTGGACCGAAGAAGTCTAACTTACCTATTCATGACATGCAACAGAATTGGTCTTCTCGAAAGAGATTGAAAAAGGCTCAACTTGACACGCTGGAGAGAGTTTACATGAGATCAAAGCGGCCCACTGTAAGTTAAACTTGCCATACTTCAATATCACAAGTTTTATGGTGCTAAATCATCCATACATAACTAGTAAAATCTTCATCGGCTTATTTAACTACTTGTTTTGATTTAATATACTCCATTTTTTTAGTCCGGCAGCAATTCCCTCTTAAATCAGAAGTTGTGTTTGAGAAACTTGGAAGTAAATGATGCTTATATTAGTATTCTGGTTTTATGCAAAACAATTAAAATGCCTAGTTGTATCATCATGTATGCTTTTCACTGTGTTTCATGATTATTTGTTTTGTTCATGCTTAATATCATGATAGTCTACTACACTTATACTTTTGAGTCAACAAATCCAAGACTTGCAATACATGTTAATCAATTGCTCTCGTTCTCTGTCCTCTAGCTAAGTGTCATATAGTGGACGACTTGAAACTAAATGGGGTAAATGTCATATAGGGGACATGTGATATATTTAGTATCGGTTGAGAGCATGAGATATAAGAGTTGTTAATCTTGATTATATACATAACTGTACATAATTGGTCAATATTCGATTTACAGTTATTATGTAATTAAGATTAACTCCTCCCACGAAGTCAACCATCACCTTATATGCTTCTTTGTGCGGCCAATACTATGGTGCACAAGTGAGACAAGTCTTGTATCATGCATAAGCTAATTTCCACCATTGAACCAATAAATCTCTATTAAATTAAACGAAATATGATGTGACTTTTTAATCTAATGATGGAAAAGACACGTGTGCATGATGTAAGACTATTTTGCTTGTCCATGTTAGACAAAGCCTTTTTGTGCATATATTATATTGGAAGTTAATAAACATTATATGCGGCTGCATATTATAGCATTAAAAGTGACAAGCATGTGTCTTGGTAGTTAATATGATAATTTTGCAATTCTCCTTATTTCACAACTTGTTAACTTCAATATCCTTACCTGTCTGCCTGCCTTGGATTACAATGCAGAATGCAATGATTAGTAATATTGTGCATGTTTCAAACATTCCGCGGAGAACAGTTATTAAGTGGTTTGAAGAGAAACGTGCTGAGGAGGGGGTTCCAGAACACCGTCTTCCTTACCAGCAGTCTGCTAATGAAACAAGTTGAAGATTTTATTTTCTTAGTTGTTGTAGTGATGCAAGCTTTGTGAGAAATCTTTTAGTTGTATGAAAAAAAATGTTTCACCAGCTTTGATCACGCTTTGAGGGTGAGTTATATAAGGAAGTTGAAGTACTGCTGATGGTGATTATTGGTTTGATTACAACACCAATTATCAAATTTCTCAAAAAAGAGTATTCATTTTTCATTTCTAAAATGAATTCTTCGTAAAATATTAGCTAATAATTTATTTTTAAGCTTTACGCAATATTGCAAATCGGCAAAAGATATTTCCATCCATCCAAAAGGCTGTGTCGGCGGAATTCTCATCGTTGCTTGTATCAAAATCAAAATATTCGTTTACAATAAAAAATCAATCCATCATTTCTTTTTTAATTATTGACCGAAAAGGACAAGATGTGGATTTAGAAAAATTGGCTGTCAATTTGCAAGCATCTATTGTTATAGGCTAATAGCGACTTTTTTTTTGTGTTCTTTCTAAAGTAGTTTTTTTTTTCTTTTCTAGTTTTATTGTAATCGTTTTAACTTTATAAATGTGCTACGAGGATAATCACTGCTTGGATTAAATAATCACTCATGATAATGTATTGGTATAGGGCGATAAATCTAAGTATTGAATGTAGAGCCGTAAAATAAGACTCAATACGCCTTTTTTATCCTGAATTCTTGTGACAATCACAGACAACACAACAAAAGTAATAGACAAAGTTCCCTAAAAAAAAGTAATAAACCAAGTAGAATAAAATAAAATAAGGTAAAAATAAAAGAAGGTCCATACTAAATATATACTCCTATATAAAAGAAAAATTCTACAGTCCCGACCTTATGATCTAGTTATCGTCCATTTTTGTTTCGAGATAATCTACAACATTTTTTTTAAGGAAAACAAAGGAAATACTCCCTCCGTCTCATGTTATAAGTAAAAAAATAATATCACATTTATTAAGAAAATTAAAATATAATAGTTTGTAACATAGTTTTTTGTGTTATCTTTGAAATAAATTTTATAGGAAGATGTAAAAACAATTTTTATTGGTAGTTGATTATAGAGAAAATAAAAAAGAGAGCAAATTGAATGCACTTTGCATTTAATTTTTTTTTGAAAAAGATAATTTTTTGAAAAAACATAATTAAATATGATAAAAATTGGTTTTTTTTCCTTATAATTTGGGACGGAGGGAGTACTGTATTGTGAATATTGTAACTAAATACTATAAACTATGTATAAATTGTAGTAGTTAATTAGAATGTTTGTTTAACATCTTAAATATTTCTTAAACAAATATTTAAGTTTCCAAGAACTTTTTTAATAAAATGTTCCAAAAAAATAAAAAAAGTTATTGGAAATATAGTTTTTTTTTTGCAGTGGCCAGTGTTGAACTACAAACGCAGACTTGCACATATTATACATTATTATTTCTACCAACTGAGTTAAATTCACTATAAAAATAATTAATATATGTAGTCATAAATATAGTTAATGTTATTTTAGTTGATTCTTAATTTGGCAATAAAAATTACTTATAAATAAATCTTAAGGGTACCTTCTTTCGAAAAGAAATCTTTAAGGTGCCTTTAAGTATTTACTAAATCCTTTCAATTTTTCTTTTGTTGAAAACATTATTTTTTTTTTTGTGGTGGTTGAGGTTTGAACCCCGAACCTTACATATTTTATGTATTGTCCTTATCAATTGAGTTAAACTTACGACGACGGTGCAAACACGTTTTACCGTAGTGTGGAATTAGACAAGATATAAAAGGGAAATAGTTTTTCTTATAGCAAAAAAGAAAAATAGTTATTTTCGCATAGAAAAAAGAAAATATTACTCCATCCGTACCTTATTAGATGACCTGTTTAATAATATACACTTTTGACCTGCCATGTTTTGGCAGTATTTTTATATTAATAGTAATTAATTACGAATGTTTAGTTTTGTTAAACAAGGATTATGACGGTAGGAATAATGATTAGAACATTATCATAAGCGTGTAATAATAGGGCAAATATGTAATTTGCTCATGATAAAGTACATCTCAACTAAACCGATAGGCACCGACAGCCACAGAAAAGAAAACCGGAAACAACCGGTATTAATTCAGACAGCTGGTGCCACCTCAGTCAATATTCGTCATGCTAATTATCACAAGCCGTCGGGTCTCTCTCAAAACGACGGACACGTGTAGTCAGTCCATTGGTTGTTCCTTTAATAAGTCAATATACAGTGAGCTGAACCGGGGAAAATAGATCTTAAACAGCTGGTAACTCGAACCGGGAAAACAAGTTGAACCGGTAAAACAATAATAACAATAAAACAGATTGAGAAAAGAACACTAGTTGTTATCATAGTTGTAGCAGAGAGTGTGTATTTGGGAAATGAAATAGGAAAGTATACGAAAAATATTGCGTGTTGAGTGGGCGAAGATTTTAATGCTTTTCCTATATATCTGAACGCAGATCGAGTACTGTACTCAACTCCATCTGCATCACTCTCTGTCACAACATGGAAGCCTCTTCCGGCATGGTTGCCGGGTCCCACAATCGTAACGAGCTTGTTCGGATTCGTCACGATTCTGCCGACAGCGGGGTTTGTTTCTTACTTTCTCATTTCTCTCTACTTACAACTTCTAGATCAGATCTGGTTGGTTCTAGATTGCTATCAATTTTAATGTAAAATTGTTTATGATATCTTACAGCCGAAACCATTGAAGAATTTGAATGGACAAGTCTGTCATATATGTGGTGAGGATGTTGGATCAACACCCACCGGTGATGTGTTTGTTGCTTGTAATGAATGTGGTTACCCTGTTTGTCGAGATTGTTATGAATATGAGCGAAAAGAAGGCAATAAATCTTGTCCTCAATGCAAAACTAGATACAAAAGGCTCAGAGGTTAGTTATTTAGTTTTTATGTGTCTGATCTATTATTACATGTCTCGATTTTGATTTGAAATGATGAATCTGGATCAGGGAGTCCTAGAGTCGATGGAGATGATGAAGAAGATGATGTTGATGATATTGAGAACGAGTTCAATTATCGACAAGGAAATAATAATAATAATAAGTCAAGGAGACAGTGGGAAGATGAAGACAGATCAGCTTCATCTTCTAGACGCGAATATCAGCAACCTCCTCTTCTCACCAATGGCCAAACTGTAATCCTTTTATTCTATTCAACTGTTTTAGGCTTTCTAAATATATGTTTACATTTGTGAATCTCACTTCAGATTTTGTCTGCATATTGTCTTTATTCTTGATATTCTTGACATGTAGTGAATAACAACCGTCAAAAAGTGTTAAGCTGATTTTTTTTATTGGTCAAGTAGCCTAGTAGCTAGAAAATCACCTCTTAAGGTGAATAAGTGGGCTATCAGAGGTTCGAACCCCAGCCCTTGCATATATAATGCAATGTCCCTACCAATTGAGCTAAGCTCACAGGGACATATGAACTTTTTCTTTATTCTATGTATTTCATGTTTTTTGTGTTCCTATCTAGGAGTATATTTTACTGTGTATTACATTAAATTGTGCATACATTTTTTATTTATCTTTCACTGACAATTAGTATTGACAGATGTCTGGCGAGATCCCTACACCTGATAATCAATCTGTCCGAACTACTTCTGGTCCTTTGGGCCCATCTGAGAAAGCTCACTCACTTCCCTATATTGATCCAAGGCAACCAGGTATAGTGTTAACTTGAATTTGTGCTATATTTAGTTGTTAGATTATTGTGATTTTACAATTGACTGTATATTTGATATTACAGTCCCGGTGAGAATTGTGGATCCATCAAAGGACTTAAACTCATATGGTTTGGGAAACGTTGACTGGAAGGAAAGGGTTGAAGGTTGGAAGCTGAAGCACGAGAAAAATATGGTACAGATGACCGGTAGATATGCTGATGGGAAAAGCGGAGGAGGAGATATTGAAGGGACTGGTTCTAATGGAGAAGAACTTCAAATGTAAGCCACTTATTCTGTTTGGTTTGATGTTTAATGACCAGCTAATCATATGTGTGAGGTATCAGAGAGCATTCATTGTTTGTTATGCTAGAGGCTCAATTTATTTTTCTATGGAAAGTGTTCAAAGCAATTTTCATTCTCCTTCTCATGGTTGTCAAGACTGCTATCCAAACAATAGAGTGTATTGATCTTGTTACCTCTTCAAGAGTTGGATCACATTTGAAATCACAATTAATAAGATCAGATTGAGGATGGGATTGTTTAACCAAAAGGGACATTTTTTGGGTAATGATGTGCGACTCTGATCATCTATTTGCATATTGAGGTGGTAGTAGGGCATCCTCAGCTGTACCTGTAGATGATGGAGAAAGTTGGATGGAGGAGATTAATGAAGATGGAGATGTTAATGTTATGGAGGTTGATTATCCCGATTGGCAAGTTAGGGATTTTATCTAGAGTGTAGGCTTGGAGTATTTTTATATTTTTTTGGTGGACTTTTGGTTGTGTTATGTTTGAATTTTAGCAAACCTAATGTTATGTATGTTTCTCATTATGACTTGTTTTGGGTGTTGTCCTTACGAAATTTCTGTCGAGTTTACTACTTTAAATATTTACTCGGATTGAATTTCATTTCAAGTTAAAATGGCCTTTTGTTTCTGTTTTTGACAGGGTTGATGATGCTCGACAACCTATGAGTCGGATTGTACCTATTTCTTCATCTCAGCTGACCCCTTATCGTGTTGTCATCGTGTTCCGGCTGATAGTTCTTGGTTTCTTCTTGCAATATCGTGTAACTCACCCGGTAAAAGATGCTTACCCACTGTGGTTGACTTCAGTTATCTGTGAGATTTGGTTTGCGTTTTCCTGGATTTTGGATCAGTTTCCAAAATGGTCTCCCATTAATCGTGAGACTTATCTGGAGAGGCTTGCCATAAGGTTTGGATTGCTATGTTTCCTTCACTGTTGGACTTGGCTTGGTTTAGCCATGATGCGACATTTTCTGTTCCACTAATCTTAGTTTGTCTTGTGTAGATATGATCGTGATGGAGAACCATCACAGCTGGCTCCTGTCGACGTATTTGTCAGTACAGTGGACCCTCTCAAAGAGCCACCTATTGTAACTGCAAACACTGTTTTATCTATACTCGCTGTTGACTACCCTGTCGACAAGGTTTCTTGCTATGTATCTGATGATGGTTCAGCTATGTTGAGTTTTGAAGCCTTATCTGAAACCGCCGAGTTTGCAAAGATGTGGGTGCCCTTTTGCAAAAAACACAGTATTGAGCCAAGAGCACCTGAATTTTATTTTCTTCAGAAGATTGATTACTTAAAGGACAAGGTTCAACCCTCTTTTGTTAAGGAGCGACGAGCAATGAAGGTTGTTTTTGAAGCATCATGTTTCCATTTCCAGTTCAATATTTATTTCTAGACATTTAGAAATATTAAATATGGATATTTGTGCTTAACAGAGACAATATGAAGAATTCAAAGTAAGGATCAATGCCTATGTCGCCAAAGCTCAGAAGATGCCAGAGGAAGGTTGGACAATGCAGGATGGAACTCCTTGGCCAGGAAATAATCCCAGGGATCATCCTGGAATGATTCAGGTATTACGATTTTCTCTATAATCCGCAGAACCTCCACCATTATTGTTATTTTCAGTTTAGTTATATTATTTTGTGGTATGCAGGTGTTTTTAGGTCATAGTGGAGGGCTTGATACAGATGGTAATGAACTTCCCAGGCTTGTTTATGTGTCTCGTGAAAAGCGACCAGGCTTCCAACATCACAAGAAGGCTGGAGCTATGAATGCTTTGGTTTGTCCTATCGAAACTTCTTATTTTATGTGTTCCGTGGCGTTGTCTGGTTTATTTTCCTTCTAATGGCCGTGTCCTGTCCCGTGTTTTGTTTTGTTCTCATCGAAAAATTATGTCAGAAAGCTGAATTTATATGAAAAATAACCTGCTTAGTGGTGCTGTGAGTCAACACAGTACAATTATAGGCGATGTTTAACAAATTTCTAAAGCTTCTTTAGGATGTGAATGATTGTGCTAGTCGATCAAACGATGGTTGTGCTTTTTATTTATTAGAAAGATAGGTTTCAGACATATCTAACCTTGGTTTATCTTGTGTGATGTAGATTCGAGTTTCTGCTGTCTTGACCAACGGTGCATATCTTTTGAATGTCGATTGTGATCATTATTTCAATAATAGCAAAGCTCTTAAGGAGGCTATGTGTTTCATGATGGATCCTGCTTATGGAAAGAAGACATGCTATGTTCAATTTCCGCAGAGATTTGATGGCATTGACTTGCACGATCGATATGCCAATCGCAATATTGTCTTCTTCGATGTAGGTCTTCATTATTCTTTAGTAATATTGCCAATTTGTAATTAAAAAATTATTTTCTTTTGGCTCTTTCAAAAGAAAGAAATATTTATTTCCTTGCATTACACTCCAACTGTTTTCGCTAAACTTGAAAAACTTCATCTGCCAGATCAATTTGAAAGGTCAGGATGGTATTCAGGGCCCTGTCTATGTGGGAACTGGTTGCTGTTTCAATAGGCAAGCTTTGTATGGTTATGATCCTGTTTTGACTGAGGAAGATCTCGAACCTAACATTATTGTTAAGAGTTGTTGGGGTTCTAGAAAGAAAGGAAAGGGTGGGAATAAGAAGTACGGTGACAAGAAGAGGGGAGTTAAAAGAACTGAATCCACCATTCCCATATTTAATATGGAGGATATAGAGGAGGGTGTCGAAGGTAAGCTTTTATGAAAACATATCTCATTTAACTCCCTTATTTACGGTTTTTCATGCGTTCAGAATTTAAAATATTTACTTCATGCAAGAAAATTGTTTGTTGTAACCTGGTTGTAGAGGTTGTTTAAAAAAATGATATTACAATGTCTTTTGGCAGGTTATGATGATGAAAGGTCACTTCTAATGTCTCAGAAGAGCTTGGAGAAGCGTTTCGGACAGTCTCCGGTTTTTATTGCTGCCACGTTCATGGAGCAAGGTGGCCTTCCACCTTCAACCAATTCTACAACTCTTCTTAAGGAAGCAATCCACGTTATCAGCTGTGGTTATGAAGACAAGACAGAATGGGGCAAAGAGGTGAGCATTTGTATTTACGTTATGTTTTTTAATTCCTGTCCATTGGTATAAAGAAATTTTTCAATTCATATACATCGTCTGTCTAGAGAATATTGACACCGTCAATCAATCAAAATCATCAGATTATATATATATTTTTTTACTCTAATCATAACTACTTCTAATGTCTCCTAGATATTGGTTGTGATTTACCGACAGCATAAAACTTTTTAACACCTGCAATGTATCAAAATTAAACTCTACGTGAAACCGATGAGTAGCTTGTTTGGTTATTAATCAACATTTTCTGACTTCACCAGATTGGATGGATCTATGGTTCTGTGACTGAAGATATCTTGACTGGGTTTAAGATGCATGCACGTGGTTGGATTTCTGTCTATTGCATGCCACCTCGTCCAGCATTTAAGGGTTCTGCTCCCATCAATCTTTCTGACCGTCTCAATCAGGTGCTTCGGTGGGCCTTGGGTTCAATAGAGATCTTCCTTAGCAGGCATTGTCCTTTATGGTATGGCTACAATGGAAGGATGAGGCCTCTCATGAGGCTGGCTTATATCAACACAATTATTTACCCCTTTACCTCAATCCCATTGCTTGCGTACTGTGTGCTTCCTGCATTTTGTCTTCTCACAAACAAATTTATTATTCCTGAGGTAAATGATTTCTTCTCTCATTTCTGGCTGTTAACCTTGTAACTACTGATTCTGGATCTTGACATTCTGTTAATCTTATGCAGATAAGTAACTTTGCAAGCATGTGGTTTATTCTCCTCTTTACCTCCATTTTCACTACTTCAATTCTGGAGCTTAGGTGGAGTGGTGTTGGTATAGAAGACTGGTGGAGAAACGAGCAGTTTTGGGTTATCGGTGGAACATCTGCACATCTTTTCGCTGTGTTCCAAGGGCTTCTCAAAGTGCTTGCAGGGATTGACACAAATTTTACCGTTACATCAAAGGCAAATGACGAAGATGGGGACTTTGCCGAGCTATACGTGTTCAAATGGACATCACTTCTTATCCCTCCTACAACAGTACTTATTGTGAATTTGATAGGTATTGTGGCTGGTGTGTCTTTTGCCATAAACAGTGGTTACCAATCTTGGGGTCCATTATTTGGAAAGCTCTTCTTTGCTATATGGGTCATTGCTCATTTATACCCTTTCTTGAAGGGTCTTTTGGGGAAATCAAATCGGACACCAACCATTGTTATTGTCTGGGCCGTTCTCCTTGCTTCTATATTCTCGTTGTTGTGGGTGAGGATTGACCCCTTCATCTCTGATCCCAACAAATCATCATCCAATAGTCAATGTGGTATCAACTGCTAGTTTATCTTGAAGAGTCATTTTGTTTTATTATCTCCTTTTTGATTTAGAGACATCAAGGTTGCTCTTGTGTATATAAACAAGAATTCAGCATGGAGTTTGTCCTATTAATGCATGAAAAATAGGACGGGGATTAAGTTATAAACCTGCATAGCATTCTTGTTTCTATTGTTTATTTATTTACAAGTTTAAATTTTTTGTCCATGTAATGTAAAATTTGTTTATGACAAGAATATAGTTAAAGCAAACAAGGTGCATTGTGATGATTGGTGGTTTTTTTCTATTGTGAGCTAGTGTTGTCTCACATGCGATGAACATTTTGATATAATGTCTTGATTATCAGAGTTGTGTTGGTGACCAAGATTAATGTTTTAGTAATTTGCATGAATGTCTTTCTCATCTTTCAGAACCTTATCATGGACTCCTTTGTCATTTAAATATCAATTTTTATCTTTTTTTTAGTGGAAAAAGACACCTATAGTACTGTAGATAAATCTTGTCCTATTTAAATTGTTTCTAGATGTATTTATTCAAAGAAAAGTAATGTTTATTATAATCTTTTTAGGAGCTTTCACAACTTTTTTTTTAACAAACAGCAGAACAGTTGCAAAAAATTTGCTAGTAAAGAAAGATGTGAAAAGAATATTGAAATCATTGTGTTATTAATATTATCAGAAAAAAGACGTACACAATTTGTGAGAGAATTACCCCAACGACAAAACCACTCTTCGAACAGTTTTTTTTACCTTTTCTTTGTTACGAAATCAGTGTCAACACACACAAACACACACTTTGGAAAATTAAGGAGCAGAAGATATCTTCCAAAGGGATCGGAAAATTAACTTCTGAATAGTACAAAAAGTGCGTTTTTGGTATTTTAGGTGCCCTGTGGGCAACGTCGGGCCCTTAAGAACAATTTTCATACTTAAATCTATCCTATCATGCGCATTTATGAACTTTTACAATAACCTAGAGAGAAAGAATGGAAATACCTTGCTCAATAAAAATCAACTTCATAAAAATATGATTGGTGAGTAGTACCTAGAGAGAAAAAATGGAAATACCTTGCTCAATAAAAATCAACTTCATAAAATATGATTGGTGAGTAGTATACAGTCAATTTCCAAAAAGAACAGGATTACAAAGTAGATTTTGAACTTGAAGATGTATAGCCAAGACACAATTAAAAGCCTGGCAGCAACATAAATAAACAAAAAACCAACATTCCATTCTCAGAGGGGTTGAAAAAATTCAGTAAAACAAGAGAAACCAAAAATAAGTTAACCGAATGACGAATGTATCAAAAAAGTAAGCAGCAGTTCCACAACTTGGCTTCGGTGGAAACAAAAAACAATTGACTCAGCCTATTCCTCCTCGTCATTATCTATCAATATCTTCTTGCATGCTTCGTAACACATGAAAGAGATTCCAGCGGCTGGCACTAACTTCATGCAACTAGGTCCAAGTCCTCTATATAGACCCTGGATCCCTTCTTGTTCTAGTATGCTAACAAGGGCATGAACAACATTTTTGTAGACCTGTCTTCCACTGAGAGCTCCAACTTGCATATGCTTGCGAGCCACCTCAAGTGGAAAAGTTGCAGTACTTGAAATAGCACCAGCTGCTGAACCAATCAGAAGGGTTTCAAAGTTGCCGATCTTCTCTTGTTTGAAAATTTTTCGGTATGCTTTCCGTAGAGTGTCGTAGGCAAAGTAATTGGTAGCTGAATATGGAATAACTCCAATAAGACTGGGTGTCAGGCCTCTGTAAAGTTCTGCAGGACCCTCTTCTTTAATTATTTTCATGAATGCATCAAGGAGACCATTGTAAACACCTCTCTGCAATATCACTAATCAAGCTTAAGTTTCATCTTCTATATTCCAATACGGTGTTAAAACATTAATATGAGAAAGCAAAATTATGTATATACAGGCCTTGTTTGGATAAACAGTTTAATTCAGTGCTTCTAGCATAAATACTTTTTGTTACAGTACCATGTTAGTGCTTATGTATAAGCTATTTCTATAACAAAAGATAAAATAAAGTCAAACTGTTTTCATATAAGCTATCTTATGGATATGTCATAAACTGTTTCTAAAAACTGAAAACAACTTATGGATATGTCATAAACTGTTTCTAAAAACTCTTTCATAAAAGTCTCACAAGTTATGTCAGCAGATAGGTTCAAATAAGTCAATCCAAACAGACTCACATACCTGGATAGTTAGTCTAGTCTTGAGTAGTTCAAGTGGATACGTGCATATAGTTGAACTCACTCCAGCACAGGCACCTGCTATCAATGATGCAGGAACTGGGAGTTTGGACTGCTCTCCAGGCTTTGCGGATAGGTTCTTGTTTACCGTATCATACGCAAATAGCTGTAGAAATAGGCGAAAGTAAATTGAGATAAAGAATAACTATGATGTAGACTACAAATTCATTTATAATTGCCAGAGTAGATAAATAATGCTTTTCTCATTGGCCGATTATTAAAAATTTAATTAGCAAGTTAACGCGCCGAAAAATTGAAGCACAGACTAAAAGAGACATACTTTCTCATTGACCTACCTGATGGGCCATTTATATATTTAAGACACCCACCTAAAAAACAAGAAACAAGAACAAAACACTATCATATGAAAGTTCTCTAGCAATATAAATCTAAGAAACTTAAGCCCTAAAACCACCAAAGAATTAAAAGAGGGCCAGGAAAATGTAAGGCATGGAATTAAAACTTAAGAAGTAATTGGATTCTCAGAGCAATAAAACCAACTATCTGTCATGGCGAGCCTTCAAAGAAGAAGGACCATGGCCAAAATATGCAAAACATCATCTAAAGCTAGTGTGTCACTAACACATACAGGTAAGGAGCATCCACCCTTGACTTAATTTAAATGTATAACATGACCTAACTAACTCGCGACTATTATAGTAAACAGTTGAAAGAAGACAAATGACATGAAATAAATAATTGCACAAATTGTCGATGAGTAGATCTATTGATAAAACAACTGAAGGGTAATCTAGTGCAAGGGGCTTCCAACATAATTAGAGAGGTTGTCTCCATAAATGAACCCATTAATACAGAATCATAAAACAATATACCAGAAACAGGTTTGAAGGAAAATCAGCAAATGATGGTTTTTGCAGTTGCATATCATAGTAAATCAGCAAATGCTCAAAAACTCAACTTGTCTTTCTTCATAAAAGAACTTGGTTTTTTTTCTTTTCAACATTGAAAGGGTTCAAAGACCCAGAAAATGAAACAGAAACTCAAGTCGGAGAAGCTATTCCCGCCAATTCTTCAAGCCAAATTTGACAGTCCCGTTGGTTAGTAGTTAGTACCTTTGAGTCAGAGAACTGAGCTAGCCAATCTAAAGCTCTATTTGCTTCTCTAAGTAGTATGGCAATTTTGTCCATGGCTCTAGATAGATTACAGGGGTGGATATCATTGCACACATGTTCAACTCCTAGCAATTTTGTCCTAGTTGCAATACAGAAATTATACCGAGCATTGGTGCATTAAATCCATTTTGGCAATTCTAAAAAGTTCTAAAAGCATAAGAATATTTGGGATATAAAGCTAGTTGTGACTGTCCTTGAAATCTTGGAAAATATGATATCATGGCTTCCTTACCCAATTAATAATCCCTAATCAAAATTGCAGTTAGTATATCATAGACTTCTGATATGGTGCACAGATCTTTAATCATGTAATCCAGTAACATTATCAAAACACCATTGAAAACAACCAAGTATCAAGTGCTATCATTAAGGGATAAATAAAACAAAAGCATGAAATGATATGATCCATACCTCAATGGCCTTGCTAGGCGCAACCCGAATGACATTAACAAGATTTCCCCTAAACAAACCCTTCCATCCATCAGTTTTCATAATATCTTGAAAAACCTCGGTAGTAGAATGACCACTACTTCCCACCATCAAATGAGTCCTAATAGTCTCCAAAGGTGCCACAGTGGTTCTAGAAATTGCCCCAGCAATTGCTCCACTACACAACCTCCTAATAGAAGGATTCCTTATCTTAATCTTGAGCTTAAACCCACCATTTTTATTCTTCACCTTAACAACTTCTTCACCTTCCCCCTTCCCTGTAAAACCGTTAGGCTCAAATTTCCATAGTGATTGAACATACTTAACGTATAATTCATTGAAAGGAAATTTAGGGTCATCGCCATTTTCATTTTCAGGGGAATTAGAATCAGAAGGGTTTGGTTGTGGAACACCAAACCCTATTCCCACTTGACCAACACTAGCAAACAAACCAGCAGGATAATAGTAATCCTCATGAGATTGAGACCCTAAATTTGAAACTGAGAAAAACCCATCTCTTTTGTCATCAAAAAGTTGGATTTTGTTCCTACCCATGAACCAAAGAATAGGTTATGTGTTATAAATTTTGCTCCTTTTCGTAGCACACAGTGACTAGGTGAGAGTAACGGTTTGTTTCAAGTTTAAAGTATTCATTCTTAGACTAAGATGGAATGAAATGAATAATGATTTTTGAGGAATCTTACGTTAACTAATGAATGCTAAGGTTTTGTTTTTGTTAGCTGCGGCTGGGCCTGGCTCTTCGTGTGTGCGGAGGAGTGACTTAGGCATTTGCTTGCTCCCTTTTTGTGCCACCGAATCCTTTTTTTTTATTAGTATCTTTATTTATCGCTAATTAATTAAATAAAAATTAGAATTAGAATTTGATACAATTCTATATACTTTACTTTATGTTTGGTTGGAAGAAAATCAAAGTGAACCTGAAGCTAAGTTCAACCAAGCACGTGCCGACATGTGTTTGTTTTGTTGTCATTGACTTGTTGAACTAAATGCCCACATTCTC
>Ga0315913_1003003_pt1 | contig 20110 bp, 4 predicted proteins | sample MpolsnodulesMG_FD_207736 | JGI IMG/M metagenome (GOLD analysis project Ga0315913, IMG submission 207736) | Medicago polymorpha root nodule microbial communities from Los Angeles, California, United States - small nodules | ecosystem: Host-associated > Plants > Roots > Nodule | place: USA... | reverse complement strand
TAAAAACTGATATCAATAATAAAGACTAAAATATTAATATTCCTCGAGATATTTTTTCATATTAAATTTTTTTATGCTTTCATATCAAACTCTTCTCTTGCTCCTGTTTGCAAGTGGTGTTTGATTATTGATTTATTTCTGTGTATTTACAAAATTTGTGAGTAATCTCCAAAGATAAATTGTTGTTTTACCTTTGCTACTGTAACTCATGCCAATGGTATTTCTATATTTTATTATCTTTCTCTTAGGATGATGATCAAGACAAGGATGGTCCTCGGGAAGCAAAGCCAAAGGGGAGAGTAGAAAACTACATTGGAGTGAAAGTGCAGGCAAGTGTATTCGATTTTTGCTTCTTTATTTTTAATGTAATGTTTGTAGCGTGATTTATGATGTTTTTGTTTTCAAATTTATTTTTTGTTGACAAAAGTAAATGATATTCATTCATTCAAATTGATAAAGTATATCGATAGAATACAAATTCAAAGTCGCTGAAAACAAAAAAGATGAATCTGCGATCTATAGAGGGTCTTCAATATTGGAATATATAAACCTTAGGTATATGGTTCCTCCTTAGTGAAAATAGTTTCATGTTTGATCTGAAGAGTGTTTAGGATACAAGACACCAACACTGTTCAACACTTTCTAATTAATTAGCAGCAAAAAAACACTTTCTAATTAATTAAAATTTAAATGGGGCATAGGGCCCGTTTGGATTAGGCTTATTTTGAACTTATGTAAAACAACTTATGCAAATAAATAAGCTTTTGTGTTAATTTATAAGTTCCCACTAACGTAAATTGAATCTTTATAAACTGTTTTTTCATAAATTACATTTACAAACTTATGAATAATACATAGAAACTTACTTATTTGCATAAGTTATTTTGTATAAGCTCAAAATAAGTCTAATTTAAACTTGTCCTTACTATGTTTATGTCGGGCTTATATTATTTAGTGAGATACATTAATTTTTACTTGATTAGTGTGTTGAAGAGTGTTCGAAAGTGGGTTGATAACAATCATAAAATATAATACGCGTCTTAAATATAAGCAAAAATTCTCTTTTCCAAATCCAGATTTTTTGAATAACTGATCAGATAAGACGCGTATATTACTTATACAAATATGTAACTGTAATCAAAGGAATATTCTTTTTTTGAATAACTGTAATCAAAAGAATATGTTTACAAATGATTATGTTATATTTGCCAATCTCCCAAACAAAGCATCCCACCTATTCTTGGCTCAATTGTTAAATTCTGATTGGTACAAAAATACTTACTATATAGTGATACTACATGTAAAATATCAAATTTTAGAGTGGTAGTCTTCTAACTGGCGATTACTTGTATTTTGTAGTCTGATCCTGACATAAGAAAATCTTAGTGATGCTCTATTTTATAAACAGATGTAGATATATAGTGTCCTAATTATTAATCATCTTGCTTCTCCATTTCATGCTTGACTTATTATTTATTAAATCAATCCCATATCTAAGTGGAGAATATCAAAGCCCTGTCTTTTTCTTTTGGCATGTGGTCCTCACATTTACTAATAATTTTCTGACAGAAATGATAAAATATTGCATTTGCTGCATAGAAATAAAATATTGCATGATTTTGTTCATAAGGAATTCCAAAGTGGTCACAGGTTTCACACGAAGTATTGACCAGGACCTTTGGCAAGTATATGTGTGGACTCAACAATGTTCTCTCAATGAGTGGAATATTTGACGTGGACTTTAAATTATCAAACTTTAAAGCATGCTAGATTACTCTCTTTAGCTTTCTTTTATATACACAAAGGTCACAGAAATTGCATTAACATTCAAAGTTTCACATTATACCTAATCTTAGACCAGCACTCTTGTAATAAACAACTTAATTAAACGCTTATCATACATCTGTTTAAGTTATTTTTATAACAAAATATAAAATAAGTCAATATTTCTATAAAAGTTATATAAGTGGTTTTCATAAGTTATCTTAGAGAGTTTATATAAATAAGCTGAAAACAATTTATGGATATGTCATAAGCTGTTTTTATAATCTCTCTCAAACAGTCTAATAAGTTATAAGTATTTATGCCAGTAAATAAATTCAAATAAGTCAATCCAAACACGCTTTTAATGGATTAACTATATAGCAGCAAATCGGTTAGGCAATGTGTCTTGTTGTACTTGCAGCTTTGATGAAAGAATTTACAAATAACAATGGTACACAATTCAAGTGCTGGTTTTGTAAGCTTCTATTGAAGTAAGTAACTGATGTGTAGTCCCCACCTTCCTAATATTTTATTGTCTTGTTTCTGAGGTAGGAATGGAATGATGACATAATTGCTTTAAACTAAATATTCCTTCTATCTTTGGTTTCACTCAAGTTAGATGCCTTTTGTCCACTTCTCCATTACATGGAAATCATAAAGTATGATCTACAAAGTTACAAGGAGGCTCTGCCTCTGAAATAGAAAGTAATAAAGAGTGCAAAGTGCTTCTGCTACTTTTTTACTTCTTAAATATAGATATGCTTCTTTTCTGACCATCTTAATCCACTTTTGTGCTTGTTATTTTTGAACTTTCCTTTGTTCTTTCACACAGGTTTTTCATGATAACCATTCTCAAATGAAAAATAGTGTAATAAATATCCCTATAACTTCTTCCTTCTTACTCAAGCACACAAGACCCTCCTCATTCCAGTAGCTCTCACCTAACAGCTTCACATGTATGGTATATTTCTCTAGAATATTAATATTATCATCATGCAAACAATAGTAAGCAACAAAATGAGTCACAATGAGAAAACAAGCTTTTCATGGAGACAGAATTCTAATAGAAAATCGGCTAGAAATCGACATGTTAGGAGCTGTACATTCAGGATTCCTTGGCAATCGGAATTCTCTCCCATTGAACTTGTCAAGGATCTTGCAGAAAGAGTGACGAATGCTTTACGCTTGCGGAGGAGATCTTTAAACCGAGACTCGTCTTCCTTAGGAAGATCAGCATCAGCAGGGTCATCTGCTGCTTCTCATAGGACAGCTGCTGTTGAGGATTGCATTGAATTCATCCACTCTTCTTTTTCTAGATCGAATTCATCAACCAAAACATCCCACGAAGATTCTATAGAAGCTGCTTGAGATACTTATGATCACAGAATCAACTACAAAGGTGTCTGCTTATTGTATAGAAACAGAATTAGTTTATACCTTTTTTTTTTCCTTCATGGATTTCTAATAATGTGCATTTCATTTCTGCAAAATAGTAAGTTTGATTTTCAATAAACAACCATCATCTCTTGCCTTTGTTTATTCATTCTATAAGATTCTATTGAACTGTTATGAAATTAACTTCTGTGTTCAACCAAGAGCAACAAACTATTCATTAGAAGTGTTATGAGTTCGAGGTTTCGAATCCTAAAATAGTCTAGCTTCTTTAAACTATTTAGAGAGTGAAGTAAGTTATCTCAATTGTTGATGAAAAACATCAATATAGTTGGTTGGGATCAATAAACTGATACAATAATTTGTATGTGGAAGATGTTATACTCAGTGAGACTAGTTTATTAGAGATTAACTCTGTCAAGCAGTAACTTGATTCAACCTTCAAAATTAAGGATTTGAGCTCCCTAGAAAGCATACTTGGACTGGACGTGGATCGTTCCATTAAAGTATTCACCCCAATCAGAGAAAATATGCCCTTGATATTCTCTCAGACAAAGGTTTGATTGCAGTCAAGCCCTGTCTTACTCCTCTCACCATGCTTGATGCATCTTCGCCTCCTTATGACAATCCATCAGCATATAGAAGACTTGTGTGCAGATTACTATATCTTACCAAAACTTGTAATGATATATGTTTTATAGTTCAATTTCTTGGCCAAATCATGTCTGTTTCCACTACTCTACACTGTCAGGCTAAATAACTGAATCAGTAAACTAACTATCTAACTGTCAGTTTATTGATCTAAATAAATATTACGTGCACACGCATAACAAAACTTGTGTAAGAATATGCCGATATTTTTTCATGAATAAGTTAGATCTATTACTTCACCCTTTAAACTGCTCACTCTAGATATAATAATAATTCTTTAAGTTTAACAATGCAAAGACTAAACTAACAAACGATTACTGAAATTATGATGCAAAAGGTTAAAGAATGCGAGTATTGTTTCAAAACCTTAGCATATAGCTTTATTACATTAATATTACATTAACAATTTTTTTCCTCTACAGAAAGAGAACGTGATAACAAGAAAGTCAGGTCATATTGTGTGAGAAAAACAACATTGTTTAAACTACACAAGGTTCTTAACAATAAATAACAAATATCATTTCTGAGCGGTACATGTTTTTGGACCATTTTGCAACAGATGATAATGTTAGAACATCAACCCGGTTCCAAAGAATAAAGATACGAAAAAACAAACAAAGAAACGCACAATGGTTTTCTTATGGACATCGTTCTTTGATGGACAGAAACACATGATGTTTGGTACAAAGTTTGGTCGATTTTGCCTACGTCTTTCTCTCATTTCAAGTTTAGAGTTTAAAACATACAACTTGTATTTAAATACTATGGTCCAGATTACAACAACTATCCTTGAACCGTATCAACAACATAAATAATGCTGGAGTTATCTAAGTTCAATGGTTACAGCCAGTTTGAAATTTGGCATTGAATTTCATCTAGTTGATCATAACTTTGAACTAGTTTCAATTCCATGTAACCTATGAAAGTTTCCCAAAATTGAATTGGAGTTAAGTAAATTAACTTCTGGTATCATCAACAAAACTAGGTCCAAAACCACCGTACAAAGCTAGATTGCGTAAATTGTGGATGGTGTCTGATTGATTTGCTAGCGGCTAAGAGGCACTGATACAGATACACACACAACTAACATTGACACATAAACATTGCTAATAATTTGAAAAAATATAAGTGATTCTACTATGTAGCCACATGCATTGGACACCAGACACACCTTTAATTTATGTTGATGCTGCTGAACCAAAATGAATCAATTGGTTTGTTGTATAAATTGAAATATATATCAACCAGAAAGACAAACAACATATTGTAGTTCTCATAATGTTTAACAGATTAAAATCTAAATAAACAGAAACATATATAACATACATGCAGTTGGAAAAGGTACTTGCATGAACATTTCTTCAATTAATCCTTGTTAAAAAATCCTCCAAAACCACCCTTCTTCTTTTGTGGTACTGCCACAGAGTTCTTGCCACCACTAGTAGTGCCTTTACCACTAGTAGTACCTCTACCACTAGTAGTACCTCTACTAGTAGTGCCTCTACTATTATTCTTCTCTTCAACCTTCTTGAGAATAGGATCAGTTTCATAGAACTGATCTTCTTTTGTTAAACCACCAATAATCCAATCCAGAAAACCTTTCTCTTGCTTGCTACTTCCACCACCTGTAGTACCCTTTGCACCTGTAGCTGCAAAGACTCTTCCTGTTGTTGGAACCATTGGCAACATGGTGATAGAAGCCATTGATTCTCCTAGCTTAATTTGAAAAATTATATCAACAAAGAAACTAAAATATAATATAAATTCTCTTTGCCTAGTGTTATTGATGATATATATGGTTTGTTTTGTGGCTGTTTTTGTGTAGTAAATGTGAGGAGTTGGATTGAGTTTGTATGATGATATGGGAATTGAGGAGCAAATTATGGCACGAGGTCTCCACAATTGTATTATCTTGTCTTGAATATTTTGGCTACTAAAATAGATGAATGATTATAGCACGGTTGTGAATTTGACGTGTGGCACAATCAAAACCAGTTTTTACTTTTATTTTTAGTCCACAAACCAGTTTCTTTGAGCACCTTGGTGGGCCAATAATGATTAGGATGCCCTTTAGTGGTGATGTATACTCATCATTCTCAAATTAAGTTTTTTTCTTCTTGGTTTTACGTGGTTATTAAAAAAATAATTAATAATGATTTTAATGAAAAAATATGTTTCATTTATTTACCAAAACATTTATCTTCTTCTTCTTCTTTTTTGATGCCAAGTCTCGAACCGAGTTTCACAGGGTTGAAAATATTTATCTTTCAACTAAGTAACATTTCAGAAAACTGGTTTACCAAAACATTTATATTAATTAAATGATTGGAATACAATTGGTAATTTAAAAGGGGCAAATAATTTAAAATAAATAAGTATTCTTTTTGTTTTAAATTAGAAGTCGTGATGAAGATAAATTTTGTCCCAAATTATTAGTCACCATATATTACATTTGAAGCATTATTGATTTTTTTTCTACTATACATTTTAGTGTTTAATACTCTCTCTTCCTTCAATTTTTTTAATTTATCGATAATTTTGTAAAGTTATGTATAATTTCCTTGAGAAATGCTAAGGTCACACCTTTTAACACACCATTTAACACACTCCAATGAAAACTTGTCATATCATTCACTTTTTTTTAAGTTATTCACCTGTTATCTAAAGAACTTTTCATTTTATATTATATTAGTATGGACATCCGTGTCAAGCACGGGCTAGAATTTCATCATATTTGAGGGAGAAAATACTATGATGTATCAAGTGTCAGTTAAAGGTCAACATTGAATAAAAAAGTAGAGGTTGAACAATAAATAAGTGAAAAAACTCATATACCTAAGTCTTAAAATTTGGAATGAAGATGTGGTATTCTAACTTTTGAGGTTGCTCCTTCTGCAATATGTCAATTCACATCAGTGTTGACGCCCCTAGAAGGTCTGACGGTAGTATCATATCCCGGTTCAATATTCTAGGGGAGAAGGAGTGGTTCTAGGTGGTGGATCACGAGCATGGAGAGTCTCATATTTAATGAACAGATGTTAATGTGTTAATTGTGAGTTAAAATTCAACGTTGGATTCAAGAGTAGATGTTAAGCAACATATAAGGGAGATTATCCATACACTTAATACCTTAAGGCTTTGGTTGAAGATGTGATGTCAATCTCACTAGTGTGGTTGCTCTTAGCCTAATATGATGATACAACCCAATGTAAGTTCCATCAGAAGTCGCAACATTATAATGATTTGTTTTGTTAGTTTTAAGTGACATTTGTTTAATTTTTTATAATATAATTTAGTTTATGGATGTCGTTAACTTTCATGCATATTTGTTACTCAACATCTATTATTTCAAAGTTCTTCACTTTTACTCTTTGGTTGGATCTGCAATGGAAAAATGTAAACGGATGCGAAGAGTTGCACACTTGTGGTTAAGAAATGTTAATGTGTCAAGTGTGAGTTAAAATTATATATTGAATGGAAGAGTAAACTCTAAACAACATATAAGTAAGATGACTCGTGTACCTAATGTCTTAAATTTTTGGATGAAGATGTGATATCAATCTAACTTGTTTGTTTCTCTTAGTTTAATGTAGCGATCAAACTTAGGGTAGGAGCCACCGAAAGTCCAAAAAATTATAATGAGTCGGTTTTTTAATTTTTGGATATCATTTGTTTATTTTATTATATTTTTGGGTATAAAAGAGGGCCAAAGACTCTTTTTGTTTAATTATAGTTATTGGATGTCATTCGTTTTTATGTTGTTTTTCAATTCAACCTTCATTATTTCAAATTCTTTGATTTTCGTCTTTGGTGGAATCTGACAATAAAAATATGCATATGTGCTATAATGAGTTGGTAAAATTTATTTGATGCTATTTTATGTCACCAAATTACAATTACAAAGTGTGAGTCTCACATGAAGAGAGTTATTAATGTGTTAGATGTAAGTTAAAGTTTCATATTTGATGCAATAAAAGATGATGATAAAAATATATGTTAGATTACCCATTTACCTAATGCATTTAGGTTTTGGGTGAACATGCGGTGTCAACCTCGCTTTTGTGGTTGATCTTAGCCTAATGTCATTATCAAACCTAGTTTAGGCTTCCCCGGAAGTCACATCATTATGTTTTGTTAGTTTTGAATACCATTTGTTTAATTTTTATTTTAAATTTTGATGCTATTTTTTTTATTCAACATCTATTACCTCAAATTATTTCGCCTTTGGTCTTTAGTAGGATCTGGCAATGGAAAACTTTAGATGTATTTACTGAGTTGACAAAATGCATGCTTATTAGATATTTTAAGTGAAGATGTGGTGTCAATCTCATTTGTGTGAATGTTCATAGTCTAATATGATAATCAAACCTAGTAAAGGTTCTCTATGAAATCTCAACATCATGATAAACTAGTTTGTTAGTGATATGATGTCATTTGTTTAATTTTTTAATCTAAAATTTAGTTTTTTTATGTTATTCGCTTTCATGCTATTTTTTTATTCAACCTCTATTATTTTCAATTCTTTCACATTTGAACTTTGATGGGATGTGACAATGTAAAAATATATATGTATTATGCAAAGTTAATCAAATACATGGTTTTCAGACATTTTAAAATGATTTGACATTTTTTTTGAAGTTTAATTTTTTGGTAAAAATACCCAAAAAAATTTATCTCCTTCAACAAATCCATAAAATTACCGACAACTCGATATATTCTATATACTTGCACGAAAAAACATACACTATTTTTTTTTCCTTATCGTTTCTTTCATGTTCAAATTTAGTTTTCGTATTTTTTTCTTTCTAATTTCCTCTCTCTACTTATGAAACAAAGGAACATAAATATTCTTCCATAAAACCACTTCCGACCCACCTCTTCGAAAACGTTGTGACCCCGTTTGACATTATTTGACTTAAGATTTTGTGTAAAGATATGTGGTGTCATTCCCATTTGTATGGTTGCTATCGGCATAATATGATGCTCCAACAATTGTAGGCTCATCCAGAAGCCACAATATTATTCCAACATTATGATAAACTGTTTTGTTATTCCAACATTATGCTTTGAAAACTGTTTTATTTTAAATTTTAGTTATTGGATGTCATTCGTTTTCATGCTATATTTTTATTCAACCTCTATTATTTCTAATTACTTCATTTTCTGGTCTTTGGTGGTATTTGACAATGGAAAACTACAAATGTACTCTGTCGAGTTGACATAAACATGCTTATTAGAAATTTTATAATAGTGCGGCATTCTTTTTTATTTAGTCAACTTTTTTGGTAAAGAATTTACCCAAAAATCCGCCACTTTTTCAACAAATTCAAAAAATTATTTCCTATAATCTCTAAAAAAAAAAAAAAAACCTCCATTGTCGAATTTAGGAGTCTAATATGGATATGGTCCAAATGTTATCCTACCTTTTTTTCAGTAAAAATATTATTTTTATTATCTATTTTTCATTATTATAAATTATTTTTTATTAAAAATAGTAAATGTCCACATTTAAAACTTTTTAAAGGTAACACCCTTATATTTTAAAGTCGTTACTTCTTTTTTTTTTATTCTAATTTTTTAAATTCAAACAAAAAAAAAACAATAGTAACAAATGGGTCATTTTTTTTAATTTTTTTTACGAAATGGGTCCTCTGATATATAGTCAATTATTTTTTTACGAAACATTTGTTGTGTTGATTCAAGTCTATAACAATTTCTCTATGAGTTTCATCAAAAATAATAAAATTATATATAAACAGACACACATTAGAGCCAACAAATAAGTACATTAAGGGACAAAATGCTACCAACGTAAACAAATAAAAGGTTAAAATTGTTGTTTTATCTTAGAGAAAATTAATATGGGAAATGATTTTCATAGGATCCTCGGTACACTCTTGCAAAGACTAAAATACTAAAAGGAATGTTCTAATGTACATAGTCTTATTTCAACATTTTTTTCTTAATTTGAATTTTTTTTTTCTTCCGATAAGCCTTATTTGAAGGGTTATTTTCCAGTTAAATTCTTTTATGAATTTTTATTATCATTTAATTATTCGTTTAATGTAATTATTTATGTCTATTCGACAATAACTCCAATAAAAACTCTTATAGAAGGATCAACAGGTCAAACATAATGAAATAAAGGACAAAGAACATACTCAAATCAAATACATTAAAAACATTATCATGATTTATAGTGTTTTTTCATGATTTACATAATGATGCATCCATTATAACCATATCAAGTGTGATAAGGTGCGAGTCACGATTTACATCACGAATGAACCAAACCCATACAATTCACGTGACTATGCTCCATAATTTTTTATCTGGAATGACATTTATCGATTTTTTATGCCATGCTAAATTTTTCTAAGTTTTTTATGCCATGCTAAATTTTTCTAAGTTAATAACACTGTATGAAAGGAGTAATATGGAAATGATGCAAGTCTAATAGACTATATATAGGGGGAAACCAACAAATTACGTTTGAGAAATTGACTAATATATGATGAGAAATTACACATATTAGAATCTGGCTACTTAAAATTATAAAATGACAAATTAAAAGGCACGTATGCTATAATTTAATTGGCCGAAGTAATACATATTTCACTTCGGCAATTAGAAATCAATATCACATAACTCATACAAAGTTTTTTTTTTTAATTTTAAAGAATGACTCATACAAAGGATGATTACATGACATTCTGCAATTACTTATTTTCTTTTAACATTATGAGGATGAGGATGAGTAAACCGTGTGAATTGAAAACCTTATTAAATCTCTCAAAAAAAAAACCTTATTAATGAAAATGAAAGCAATGAATTGAAAACCTTATTAATGAAAATGAAAGCAAATAAAGAACAATTAATATTAATAAATGGAGATTTGAAAAATAAAATTATGTTTGAACCGTGTTAATATTGAAATGTGGCATGCTAATTTAATGGCTTTTCTCCTATGAACGTGAATGCCATCTTTTCAAACAATGATCAATTGGTAATAATTTAGAAACCTTTTTATGTTTTTTCTTAGCAAAACTTATAAACCTTCCTATTCAATATTATCGTGAATTTCTATTATTTGTTTTAGGAAATTATTGTGAATTTCTATTGTTTGCATCCATCTACTAATACTAATGCTTTCCTTTCTCATGAGATCAAATTATATAATTCAAATTTTAAAATTCTCTTTTTTTGTAAAGCAGACTCAAAATTTACCTCTTAAAAGTAAAAAAGTGGGGTGTCCGAGCTTATCAATTAAGATAAGCTCACGGGGACCAAATTTTAAAATACAATTAAAGGGTTTATGTTGCTGAATTCACACTATTTTATTAAATTTCAATTGCATAATTTGCACATCAGTTTATTAACCTATATAGAATCCATACAAAAATGTCCACGTGAGTTTAACTTAGTTGATAAACACATCGCATAATATATACGGGCTAGGGTTAAAAAAGACTAAAGTAAATTATCTCAAAATGTACAAAGAAGCTCAATAGAAATTGAAATCTCAATAGAATTATTTAAATTTAATCAAATTTATTGATAATTATATACATAAATTATTTGAGTCTATTCTGAATTCAATTGAATTTAAAGGCATTCAAAACTATTTTATTTATTTAGGATTTATAATTTTAATATAAATGAAAAAATCTTTGAAATTAGAATTTGTGGAAGAGTTTTTTTTTCTTTTCAAATTTAATCTTATTAATTAATTAGGATCTTTCTAATCCAAAAGTGCGTACCTTTATACCATTAAACACGAACTTTTTTGAAAGAAAGTTAAGCATAAACTTTTAACTCACACATAAAAATATTTTCCTAATTATAGATTTAATTGAATTATGAACAGTGAAATAAATTACCGATCATAATTAATTTGAATATTAATAACTATTTCAGTATTTCTCATGAACTTGATGCACTAAAAAAACTGGAGAATGAGAATTGAGCTACATTAACTAATTGCATCAATATAATCATAACCAAAAATTTCAATATAATAGACATTAAAGAGTGTACAATGCAATAGAAAATTTATCCTTTTGGGTAACTCATCACTTTTGGATAACTGAAAGTAGTCTTTCATCCATTTTTCCTCATCTTGACCCTTATTTGAGAAATGTATTATTTTAAAATTCTGATTAGTCTTTGTGTTATTAATAAAACCAACCATTAATCAATTGATTTCATATCTAAAATACTTTCTCCATATTCTTCTTTTACGTGCTTGTTATTGATTTTCTGATTCATTGACCTGTGTATGTAAAAAAAAACACATAGTTAGAAAAAAAAACCCAACAAATTTGGTTAATAAAAAAAATATGCATTCCCAAAAGGGAAAAAAACAGAAAAGCAATACAAAAGAAACAGAAAAATATGAAACTAAAAGGACAGAGAAGTTATATTTACGATCATCCATACCTGCAAAAGAGTGATAAATGTTAATCTGAAAAGAAGAAAAAACCAAAGGTAAAAAGTTTTTAGAAAAGAAAAAGGGATTTTGAATGTAGTGAGAAAAATTATTGAGAAGTGAAGAAATTTTCGTTACTTACAATTGTAAGCATGATGCAAAGATTAGTACATAAAATGATTTAATGATGTTTCTATATATAGTAAAATAAATCCTACCATTTTGAAGAAAAGCACTTGATTGGCTGACAATTGAAACGATGATGCAAAATTGTTTAAAACACATTTTTCCTATATACCTACGATATTATTTTTGAAGGTTAAAAAAAATTCACAAAGATAATACAATAATTAAGTTATTTTCGAGTAATTAAAAAAAACATTGGCTATTTAATATGTAAAATTGATCAATCAATTAGAGTGGAAAATAAAAAAAAAACTTTAGTTTGGTCTGATCACATGTAAAAGTGGTTTTTTGTTTTTGTTCTGATCTTTATAATAATTCAATTTATAGTGATAAGACAATACATTCGATTTAAATGTACATAATACATATAGTTATTTCATTTTAAATAAATGGAATAAATGTAATACAACCTACAACCAAAACGTAATTAAGACAACTTTCTTGATTAAAGGTAAAATGCATTGCAACATTTTTGTGTGAGGAGCATCAAATGCTAGAAGAAACATGAGACGCTACGTGTACCATTACTCATAGAAGTAAGCTTTTGTATTATATAAAAATAAAGATTTTATTATTTGGACTTCAATTTTCATCTTCACTGAAGATTCAACCCAAATTCGACGTTTTGGAAAATTCCACTCTTACGATGGAAGGTTTAACCCCAATTGACAAACACTATTTGCAAACTTCTGCAAAAAAAAAAAAAAAAAGACATCTATATCTAAATCGTATTCTCCCAAATAATGTCATTGGCAACATTGCCAAATTTCAATTGAAATAAAAAAGAATTACCAAATGAATGTTTATACAAATTTCTAAATACATAGCAAAAGAGAATTCAATTGTAGATGACGGCATGTAGGTGCAAGAGAAACCAAGACTTAGAATCAATATTGAGAAACAATTTAGATCTGGATAAAAAAAAAAAGCAACAAAAATGAAACCAAAGTTAAACTAGAGATGGAACCCCACAAGAGAGTGTGATAGATACAACAAATCGGAAGCAAGATTTGAAGGAGACAACAACGTTGAACTCTTTCTCTCCTCACTCTCTCTGTTTTTCTTTCTCTCCTCACTCTCTGTTTTTTCTCGGATAGCACTTTGGTGACATTGTGGTTGGTGACATTGTGACATTGGCCAACCACAATGTCACACAAGTGTCATTCTTCTTTCTCTTTCACAATATTTTTTTTGTTTCTTTGTCCACATTTGTGGTTGGTCAGTCAATGTCACCAACCACAATGTCACTCAAGTATTATCCCTGTTTTTCTGTTCTTTTTTACAAAATATATTTTCTCAACCTGTGCAACCGGTTAGCAGGTAAATAACTTAAAAAAAGTAAATGAGATGGCAAGTTTTCATTGCAGTGTGTTAAAAGGTGTGTTAGAGGGTGTGACTCTAGCATTCCTCAATTTCCTTTTACTTTTCAACATTCATTATTTCTTAATTTGTATGAAATAGTCAAAACGATTTATAATTTGGGACAATGTAACATACTTTTAAATTTTGGTTACCAATGGTAATTGCGGTCTAATTCCCTTTTGCAATAATTATAAAACTATAATCTTGACTCGTGCTACTGCACAGGTCATACCACGTAGAAGTTATCGAACCAGTCGCAAAAATGTAAACATATATAGTTAATAGAAGTTTCATAACAATTTAAAAATATGTTCCCTTCTAAGACAACAATAGCAACAAAATGAAATGGTAGCACATAACAAAAACGTTTGAACATTCAACATCAAGATACATCACGAAAGACTTCGTGATAAACAACATTTGAGGTTATTCACAATGGCATATCATTAAGTTTTATAAAAAATTTTGAATTATTCACAATGGCATATCATTAAGTTCTATAAATTTTTTAGAGGTTCAAGACAGAATTGACTTCTCACTTTGATTGCACACATTATGACTTTTAAGGTACAAATTTGAATTGCAAGACTTATGACCAAAAGGAATTCATATATAAAAATTAAAGACTTTGTCACTTAATGATTTTCGATTAGCAATGATCATTATTAATTTATTGCAGATTTTTGGATTATTCACAATGGCATATCATTAAGTTGAATTTTTGCATATCATTAAGCTCCATAAATATTAAGTTGAATTTTCGCATATCATTAAGTTCCATTAAATTCCATTGTGATTATTCACAATGACATATCATTAAGTCTTAACCTGAAGTTTCGATTAGCAATAACAAGTATTAATGTTTGGATTATTCACAATGACATATCATCAAGTTCTATAAATATTTGATATATTGACTTGTTATATGGATGACGTGAATGAAGAAGATTTAGTACTTGCAACAGATATTTTAAAAATGTCATACTTGATGAACAACTAATGTATGGAAATAAACCCATTATTTTATGTTGACAGTCAAAATTTGACATGCTAATAATATGACATTATATTTATTTGAAAAACTTTAGACTTCAGTAACTTCTAAAAAGTGACAGTACCTACAAATCTTTACTCGTCGAGTCGAAACAACCACTTAATTATGTCTCGAATAATATATATTTTCAGAGTTTTAGCTTAATTGTAAAATTCAAATTGGATTCTTGTCATTGTTGACTTCTGAACAGATCACACATATTACTGCATGAAATTATCAAATAGAACTTAAAACAGAATACTTGATTCTAGAAGTGGAGAATAATAATTATACTCCATAGGTGTTGTTTGGATTACAATACCATCAACAAAAAAGATAAATTTTCAAACTAAATAGAAAAACGCAGAAAAAAAAAAGCAATTAAAAAATGTTCGTTGATGAACATCACATCTGCAGCATAAATGCCAATAACCCCTTGATAGCGTTTACGGCAAATTAATTGACTGCAAGCTCATTATTTTTCTGGAGGTTCAACTTTCACACGAACCATTTTAGTTGGTTTGGTAATAGATTCCTCCCCGATTTCTATGACACCACGTCCAGCTGAAGCATTACCATCAGAATATCTTTTTGTTCCAGATTTGGTTGACGGAGTTCCAAGTTTGTTAGAGTTGTTGCAAGAATCATCTAACTCAACCAAATCCTAAAAAAAGAATAAAGGCATGTTATAATTCTGCTTGCAATATGTTTAAAGGGGACCAAAAGGTTATGAGATCTACGGCTGAGATGTAGGGGGCGGTTGACTTAAATCATGAAACATTAATACATAAAGGTTATGAGATCTACGACTGAGATGAAGGGAGTGGTTGACTGAGTTGATTAGCATTAATTACGTATTAGGGAGGGAAAAAGAGGATGATTAGCATTGTTTTCAATTGCCATTATGATGTTTCTGTATGAGAGAGAAAGTGAAGAGTTTGAAAATATAGTTTGAATCAACGGTTGTGATTAAGTGTGTGATTGGGAGATTAGATTAGCAATAGGAGGAAAAAATGCAAGGGATTAGGGCAAACATGCTATCTCATCAAGTCTAACTTTTATAATAAAGGATGATATTGAATGTCATTGTTTTGACTAAAAATATACGATTGTCATTTATTCGAATTGATAGAGTACATCAATACAATACAAATTTGTCAAAAAGCAAAAAGGATGAAATTGCGAACAAAACCACAACATCATCTTAATTTAATAGCATAAAACGTCCAAGTACATAGGTCTACAAATATATTCAAGTCTCTGGAATACTCATGTCCCAGGATGTGCAACGTTGACGACATCAAAGTCATTGATTAGATCTACACTATATTGAAGTTAATCTAATAATTTGAACCACACAAACACCCGAACAATATAGGAAAGACAAACAATGTTGCACAAAGACAACGTTACACCAAGACGACAAAATCACGAAAGTACAAACCAAATAGATACGAAATCATTTATTTAAATAAAAAGGAATGAGAGAAATGATTTAGAGAAGTGATTTGAGGTAAAAGCTATCATTTCTTTTTTTTTTTTTGAAGAACTATCATTTCATTTAAAAATGATAGTTTTGAACTATTGTTCTTTATATAAGGAGAATGAAAAATATTGAAAGAAAAATGGTTGTAGGTGGCGGCTCATAAGAGAGAGTTTTTTTTTTTTTACGTTATAGTTATACTTTTTATCTTGAATGTTATTTTTCCTTAAAAAAATATAGAATGTCATTTTGATTAATAATAATATTTTTTTCTACATTATTTTTATAAAAGTCAGGTAGTGACTAACATCAATATTTTTAATAAATATTTGGGTTATTTCATTTTTAATCTATATTATATATAAAGAGAATACATGGATTTGGTCTGGTTTGAATTTGGATTGACTTTTTCACTTATAATTGTACCCTTAAATAAATTTGTTTATAAAAACATTATATCGTTGTTGTCATTAAAAAAATAAAAAATTATCTTTATATTGTATTTTTTTAAGGAATTTATCGTTATATTGTTGTTGTCATTAAAAAAAATAAAAATTTATATTATATTTACTATATTGTTGATGATATTGTAAGATAAGTCTAGTTTGTTGTTCTTGAAAAAAAAATATAGTTTGTTAAAATATAAAAGTGCAAAATATTTATAGTTAATTTTCAATAAAATCTAAATCTAAATTTCATAAAATTTATTTTTCGTAATTTATACGTATTAGTTAAATAAAAAATGGATAGACGGACACAAATTTGCCCATCTGAACACTAGTATTGATAATTTTGATTCGTAATGTTATATTACCTCTAGAGTTATTCACATTAGATGGTCCAAAATAATATAATTTTCTTATTTTTTCATTCCAATATTTTTCTTATTTAAAAACTATCATTTTTTCGAACTGTTTTTTCATAATTTCTTGCACAAGTTCTTTTTCTGAAAGCGGTTAAACCGTCTCTAACGACTCTTTATCTTGCACTCTACCATGTGTTTGCAAGCTTACAAAGAAATTGGGAGGAAGTTGGCATTGAAACTTGGATTTTTTAAAATAATTTTTTTTTATAGCAAAATATATTATATATAAGAGGATTAAATCTCAAGTATTACACCAAGAAAAAAGAAAATAAAACACCAAAACCCCCCAAAAAAAAAAACCACCAGCACCCTCTAAATGCCGAAACCCCTAACAGTAGTTCATCAAAGAACCAACACCGTCAACAATGATCAATTAGGCACCCGATAGTGATAATGCTTCAAACGTTCAGCTTCGACCACCATTCAAGTTCCGGTTTATCGGATGAGATATCACAACCACCTAATAGGACCTGAGTCATAAATTTGCTTCCGACCTCGAATCAAAAGCGATCGGTCCACAAGACTACCGACACAAGTAAAAAATGCACCCCTCAACTCACGAACCACCAGAGCAAACACCTAAATCTGACCAGAAACTCGACCCACCAAAAACCCAATGCCAAAATCCAAAGACAGAGAATATACGGAACAGTAGCGCAAAGCGAATCAGCTCGAACACAAACGAATCAAAACAAGCCAACAAATCAACCTGCATCACCACCACTTGAATAGACTGGCGCGAACCCCAACCCTCGGCTAGACAACCACAAATTATCACGATCCTTACGACGACGAACGATCTAAAAGTTACGAAAAAAGAGGATTAATCGTGAAGGACTTGCACCCGCCAGAAAATAAAATAAAAAATTGTCATACAAGATATCAATTTGATTTCGGTAGTTAAATTGTCATAAAATTTATTTAACACATTCTATAATTACCAACAATCAACTTCAATCTATTGGCCAAATCTTTAGCCAACACTATCTACATGCACCTAACAAACAAAATTGGTCTAAAATTAGACGGTCTATACGGACTAACAATTTTCGAAATCAAAGCGATAAACATCCAATTTGACGCTTTCACTAACGTTATATTCTTGTAGAACGCAACTAGAAATCTCATAAAATCAACTTTGATTTTTGACTAACACCCTCCGTCTCTAAATTATAGTCGTTTAAGGTTTGTGTACGATTATTAAAAAAATGATTAATTGTGTTAATTTCAATGGTAAAATTAATATCATTTATTAAAATACCCTTATTAATTGTAGTTAGTGGAGTAGTTAAGTTGAATGAAATTCAATAAATAAGGGTATAATAATAGAGAAAAAAATGTTGCATTGATATTCTAAAGTGACAATTTATTTTGAGAAAAAGAAAAAACTAAAGAGACAATTATTATGAAACGGAATGAGTAAAATTAATACCATTTGGTTTGAGGCTTTTGTAACTATCACACTCCTACACTCCCTTCTTCACCTCATCACCAAAAGGTCTCAACACTAGTCTGATTACTGATAGATTTAAAATAATTAAAGACAGTTAACATCAATGTTGATGATTAAATTAATTCATTTCCTACTAGATATCACACCATGAATAATTCATTTCCTACTAGATATGACACCATGAAAAATGTATAGGTGATATATATCCTTCTTTGATTTATAATAATCGAGAAGGAAGAGAATTATGCATTTCTTCTATAACACTGCCACTGCATATTTCAATTAATGTTGGATAAGGAAAATAATTGAGAAGAAAGAGAATGCAATTCTTCTTCTTCAATGTAATCTAACATTAATTGAAACACCAAAAATATTGGTGCATAGATATTAGGAACGCAAAAATATTGCTCCCACTTTTCAATCTGCCTCTAATAATCAACACATGATCAAATCCCATAGTAGAATAAACCTCCACAAACGTGCTATCCCACATAGTCAAGATATCCCTAGAAAGTCCAATCGATCGACATAAAGAAAAACCAATCTCTTAGGAACTTCCAAGAGAAACACCAAAAAATTCATCCAATAGTTCAAGTTTAGTCCCCTGAATACAAATAATATCAGATATTTTATCTCATATTAAAGTAAACACTTATTTTCTCTTGGCTACAGCCCCAACCTCTAATGATATATGATAATAACTTATGATATACTAATCAACACCAAATACATAGAAGAAAAAAAAACACCACAACTATACTTTGAACCCCCCACTTCCCAACCCCAGCTCTAATACTCCCTAACTCTCACCGCCACACCCTTACTCTTTCATCTCCCCCACCATCACTAACTCTTCTACCTCCACTCTCCACATTATATATAATACTAACCTATATCTTTTTCTCACCCTTAAATTTAACACAAACGCTCTTCCCTATCCCCACATCCTCTACCACTACATCATGCTTATCATATAAAATCACTCAATTCATCTAGTCACCTTTAATAGATGAAAAGGAAAAAGTAGGGAGTATGCTAGTTTTTTTTGTTAACCTTTTAGTTTTTGTCATTTAATTTAATGATTAGAATTTCATTTTAAAAATGAATCAGTAGGAGTTTTATTAGGATTTAAACATCGACCTCTATATGAAAAATACAACGTCCCTATCAATGAACGATGTTTGTAGGGATACACAATTTTTAGTTTATAAAAAGTATCCAAGTACTAGAAAAATGAAGTGAAATAATGAAAAGGAATGATGGAGTTTATATTAATTATATGAAGGAATATAGATGATGTATGGGTACCATTTTTCCTTTTTCCTAGACAACTTCTACAGTACACTCACAAATTGAGGTGTACCGGTACTCTCGCTTCATAATTTTATAAATTAACGATCATTTTTCATGTAAGAAATAACTATTTTTCAATATTTATATTTTATAGAAAATCATTTCGTAAGAAAAAACATCATTTCATTATTTATAAGAAT
>Ga0315913_1003001_pt1 | contig 20112 bp, 10 predicted proteins | sample MpolsnodulesMG_FD_207736 | JGI IMG/M metagenome (GOLD analysis project Ga0315913, IMG submission 207736) | Medicago polymorpha root nodule microbial communities from Los Angeles, California, United States - small nodules | ecosystem: Host-associated > Plants > Roots > Nodule | place: USA... | reverse complement strand
TGCAGTTATAGAGAGAACATGATGTTCAGTCTAAATTTGCACGTACACAACAAAATAAAATCATTTTTGAAAGGATCGGGTTTCGATGAGTTATTTGAATACCTTCTTAAGTACGATAGGCTTCAATCGATCAAATATTGTCGTCCTCTTATGGGTGCACTTCACAAATGTTTTGACCGTGAACTCATTTAACCGGCGAAACAAAAATCTATTTTGGCTTAGATGATGTGTTGATGATAACTAGTTTACCGATTGATGGTGAACTAGTTACAGAGCTTGAACACATCACCAGGGAGGAATGCTATGAACTTATTGGGGTAATCTAATCGATAATGGGGATTTGGTAGATAAAATCCAAAAGATTAAGGATACATCCAGTGATCGGAAAGTGAAGCAAGCATGCCGCGCAACAGCTCTTTTTGGCATATTTTGCACTATTATGCAAGGAATGGGGAAGAGTAAGATTCACACTAGATATCTCTTCTTTCTCAAGGACGTAGATAAAATCAAATTGTATGCATGGGGAGCTGCAAGTTGGGTGAACTTGATCAACTCCCTTCGGAATCCAGAAGCAGCAAATTTTGGCGGATGCACCTTGGCATTGATGGTAGTTTTTTCAACATGTATTTTTTCCAACTTTTTTTAATATTTATGCTTATCATTAATTTTTTTATTTTTTACTTTTAAAATTGGTATCCATTTATTTTAGATATTTGCATTTTTGAGGATTCCAGAACTTGTTAGTTTATGCTATAAGAAACACAAAGTCTAGTGTAAGGCAACAAAAGTTCCACTTAAGCGCAGATGGCTGAGAGTAATTTGTGGACCCCATCCTATTACTCCAGGAATAAACCGACTGAGGGGGAAATATTAAATTTTATGTAAGAACGACAGAAGACAATTTGAGTTTCATTATATTGACTACTTTCCTTATATGTTTTTTTCTTGTTAATTATTTCTTAATGTAAGATTTATAACAGAGGTTAAGAGAGCTTGTTGGTAAGACATTTGTTGTGATGTTTGTGAGGTAGTGATAGGTTCAATATGATAATCTAAAGGAAATAGTAATGTAACAGTAACTGATAGGGGAAATTAGTATATTATTGATGAAATAAAGCTAGAATTCATATGGGTAGCACAAGTACAGAGAATAATACTGAAAATGGAAAGGAAAACTAGGAAAAAAAGGTATAAACTCTTCGAGAGGCCTTATCTCCTAGGGAATTGAATACTCAAATCATGCATACTGACAAAATGAACATTCTCCTGCATATATTGCTCAAATCTGCATTCTCTCTCCACTATGCCACCTGGCACTACCCATGTGGTCATAACAAACTTAGTTGTGAGCGGAATTACCTCCTACCTCTCTCTTCTTATGTGTCCTCTTATGCACTCTACTATAACTATCAATACACCCCCTCCCCATCATCTTATTGGTTGGTTGGTAAGTGGAACATTTCTTCAAACTGATCTAGTATGCTATCCCATTCAGCTAACTTGGGAGTTAGGGCCCTCTTCAGCTTTGTTGATCTCCATGGTTTGTAGGAAAAATCCCAACCCATCATCTGTCAAAGCTTTAACCATGGCCTTCCATGAAACTTGTATGAAAAACATCTAAATGTCTAGGATTACTCTTGATACTAAACTAACAAATTGTACCACTCCCTAAGATTTTCACTCTGAAGATTACAAATTTTGTTCATAAAACAAAATTCAAACAAATGATGTCACAATTCTACGTGCTACGGCGGCAACAACTAAGCTTTACCCTATGAGTTAGGGTCAACTACATGAATCAAATTACATTATTCTTAAGAACTATGTCACACTCACACAAATGTAATTTTAGAAGTAGATGGTTAAAAACCGGCTATGGAGCTTGTTATGTTCCTGCCCCTGCTCTCTTTGCTGACTCTGGTGCGGGCGTCACCTCCGAGGGTCTATCTGCTACTTAGTCAACATGCTCTGGTCCCGGATCAATAAGGTCATCTACTGGAACTGCGCCTAGATATACGTACACTGGAATGCTGGCACTAGAAAGGAATTGCACTATATGATGGTGGGACATTCCCCTATCCACGTCGGTCCATCCAAACTTCTACATTTGTGTGAGTGTGACAGAGTTTAAGAATGATGTCATTTCATTCAAGTAGCTGACCCTAACTCATAGGATAAAACTTAGTTGTTGTTGTAGCTCGTAGAATTGTGACATCATTTGTTTCAATTTTGTGACATCATGTTGTTGTCGTAGCATGTAGAATTGCTACCAACATACTCTTTGACATTCTCTTTCCAATACTTCTTTTCTTACTGTTTAAATTTATATGTGTTTGATCTCATCATTTCATTTAGAATCCATTCCAAAAGTGGTGCAAACTGCATTAATTTCACTCAAGACTCAAAAGAGTGTGTTGGAAAAGGAATATCTTTGTAGAACTACCAAAATATCAAATGGAAATCAGAAACCCTCACTTTTTTGGTTGATATGGTTTGTTGAATCTGCACCTCTCTGCTTTAATAACCTAAGCAAATATTTTTGTGTGTAACTTGTAAAATATTCAGCCACCGGTTTTGCCTATCTAGGTAATGCGTCTTCATATTGATTTTTTATTTTATTTGAAATTTTCTCATTACCTGCAGTAATTTGTCTTAAAACCTTCTAAACATTGAAGGGAAATAACCAGTCCATTGCAGATGTATGCATCATTATCATATGTGACCAAAGTTTGAAATTGTAATCCTTAACTTCAATTGTAGCCTAAACGTCGAGGATTTTGGGACACCTTTGACCGCATCACAACAATCGCAATTGCCTTGCAACAACGTCAGTTACCCACAATTTTCCTCAATATCAAAGATTGGTGTAATTGCAAATGCAGCCACATTTTCAAACTCTGCATCTTACTAGTGTCTCGGCTCCTATAGCGTGTTGGTAATGTAAATATTCAGTGTTATGGTCTTATGTAATTAAAACTTTTTTGTGGGCAGTTTTTTCAGCTTGTGCTCTTGTTGTTGCTTAAACTTTTCTCATAATTGGACATAAATCTATCAAGCACTCAAAGAGTCTTGGCATTCACAATTCATTTTCATCATCCTATTGGGACAGTACTGCATTTGTTTTCTTAATGATCTGTGTAATTGCTTTGCTTTCCTCAAACAGTGGTTTACTAAGCCATTTAATCTTTAATTTTCTTTCAGGTCTTAAAAGCAATAAACTGAGAGAGACTGCTATTGGACATGTTCTTTAACATACAGCACACAAACTTCTCATAGCATCGGGTACCTGACCATAAAAGAACTCCATCTGACCATAAAAGAACTCCTAAGATGATGAATTTTGAAGGAGACAGAGAAGAAAATGAGACTATCAATAGATAGAGGGTGGAGTTGTTGTTCAACTGTGTTTAAATATGGAGATGGGTTTTTTCCTGATGAAGAAAATATTAGAGATGAGTTTGAATATGAAACTCAATATGATTTTTCTGGGTTGAAGGAAGATGAATATTGGAGGTGAGACTCAGATCATGAACATCAACTCCACTAACGGTCGAGATCTGAAGCGAATCAGAGATTGTGGATGAGTTGTTTGGAGGAGGATTGGAGAAGCTTCTGTTTCAATGGGTCTGTCATGGTTAGAGATACATGTGAGATAGGAGAGATTGGAAAATGGTGATGAAAATGGAAGACGAAGAAGGGTTGCTTTGATTTTGTGGCTGGCTTGATGTGGAAGAGTGTGAGACGCCGAATCTGGAAACAATTCTGGGTTTGTTCATATGATTGTCATGGAAGGAAGATGAAGATCAAAGGAAGATATTAAGTGGTCATGGCTTTAGTACAAGTCCAGAACACAACCAATTGTGTTTGTGGCAATATCCATCTATGACTAAAGTTGGTGGCTTGGATCCTCATACTTCTAGAGTCCTCCATCTTTCTGAGGTATGCTTCAAGTCATAATTACTTAAACCAGTATAGTGGTAAATCGAGAGACGATTAATCATCCAATGTGAATTTTTAAAGCATGTAATAATGTGAGTACAATCATTCATTGGCAAGAGCATCTAATATAGTTGCTTGGGATTGTTTTCAACAAGTGACATCAACTTCAACTTTGTTAAAACATATAAACATGAATGAAACCACTTAAACTTTAACAAGGAGATTATTTCTTTCAAGTTATACACTAATGCTCTTATCTCTTGCAGAGTCCAGATGGCTTAACTGTGGTTTCAGCTGGGGGAGATGAGACACTTCGCTTTTGGGATATTTTTGGACCACCTGCTACTGATACAAGAGAGTCTTCGGTTCTGGGTAACCTATTGTCGATGAAGGCATCACAAATAAGATGATAGAAACATAACAATTTTGTTCTATATATTAGGGTAGCATTTTTTTGTGTGGAATTTTATTATTCACATGTTTTATACTACTGCAGTGAGTTTTTAAGTTTTATCAATCTTGTGTAAATTTTGTTAAAGAAAAAAAATAGCTCTTGTACTGTTATCAAGCAGTAGAATATTGAAGTGGATGTTACACTCCTACATATATCAATTATTTATTGTCATTATAAAGACAGAGTATACTGTCACATTTACATTAGTTCTCCATTCAAAACCAATGCCAAATTAAATTGTTAAACAATAATTAATATGGTTAAATGTGGTCCTTTTAATGCCTAATGTTATCATGTTGAATAGTATAACAATATAACCAGTACTTACTACTTACAAAATGATGGCTCCATACAGGGGGTTTAGTCCAATTCTTGAGCTTTCCTTGTCCATATGTAATACAATAGTGAAATTATCATTCACTTTCTTTCATTTGTCATATTTTCTTACTATGTGTAAAATTGTTAAATGCGACAATTATTACGGAATAACGGAAGTATAACATTATAACATTGTTTGATCTTTATAGCCAATACTTGAAGAATTTGTTGTTGTTTACATACCTTGACTCAGGAAATCAAACGAATTATCTAAGGAGTTCAATAATTGCAAATAGTTCACTATTATTTCCTTTTTCTCTCTTAAAAGCCGCACTACCTTTTGTCATCTTACTTTCATATGCTATAACAACATGTGTTCTTGTCTTTTGTCACCATCATTCAACAGTGTGCAATATATATGATTGGATGAGAATGGTCAAAAAACGTGTCCTACTTTTCCATCATCCATTTCCAATTGCTTGGTGGGGTTCCAACCTACCTTTGGGTCTCTCTATCAGTCAATTAGTACTATACTTTCACACAGACGTTTGGGAGTAACAGTGGACAGTAGTAATAAAATTAACTGTTCCTTTGTAATTTTTTTCGTTTTCCCCTAAGTTCTATATTTTTTCTTCATCATTTACTATTTAGAGAAGCACATATACAATTATTTAAATTTAGCCTTGGATCCATATGCAGGAAAGGTATTGATCATGGGTAGAGGAAAACACGAGCACTGCTGGGAACACGTTACAAGAGTAGAAAATGGACCTCAATGGATATGCAATTATTGCAAAGATAAGTTTAGTGGAGGAGCTTCAAGAATTAAAGCACACCTGAGGTTGGATGGCAAAAGAGGAGGCATTAAACGATGCTCCAATTATCCTGTGGTTGGTAATGAAGGAGTTCGCAATATCAACAATATGGAATCTATTTTCGACGGCAACAGTAGAAGAAGGTATGATGTGTTCTTGAGTTTCCGAGGAGAAGACACTCGCGCATCCTTCACTTCTCATCTCTATGCTTCTCTTCAAAACTCCGGAATTATCGTCTTTAAGGACGATCAATCACTTCAAAGAGGAGATCACATCTCGTCATCGCTAATACGCGAGATTAAAGAATCTCAAATTTCTGTTATTGTCTTCTCCAAGAACTACGCTGATTCACCATGGTGTCTTCGAGAGTTGATTAATATAATGGAGTGTCACAGAACCATAGGTCAGGCGGTTCTTCCCGTATTCTATGATATATATCCATCCGATGTTCGTCATCAAACAGGTGAGTTTGGTGAAGCTTTTCAAAAAGTATTGAACAAAGTTTTAAAAGGAGATGAATTCATGGTGCCAAAGTGGAGAGACGCACTTCGTGATGCTGCTGGCCTTGCAGGATTTGTTGTCCTGAATTCCAGGTCTAGCTTATTATGCTTTGTTAATTCATTTTTTTGAGTTAAATACACTTTTCCCATGCCATTTGAACAAATTTCGATTTATCCCATTTAGTTAACCTTGTAATTTAAAGATTCTTTTTTGTTAGACTGTCGTGGTTTCCAATTTTAGGACTAATTGACTCTCGGCCCCCTGTTAGGATAATCAACTTAATTTGCACGTACAATTTGCTTCTTTGGTCATCTCTTTCAATCTAATTGCGCCTTTTTGTAATGATTCAGCTTTACACACACAATCCAACAATAAATTTTTTACTCGAATTCCCCCTATACTTTTGACACATGCATACATAGGTAATTACTTCTACATAAACACATAAATATACATAAACCCATATGCTGTGTGTGTATATGTAAATTTACCCTTTCTTTGTTTTTTAATAGGAATGAAAGTGAGGTTATCAAGGATATTATTAAAAATGTTACACGTTTGCTTGACAAGACAGACTTGTTCATTGCTGATAATCCGGTGGGAGTCGAATATCGGGTGCAAGATATGATTCAACTTCTAGACACTCACCAATCAAATAATGTTCTACTAATAGGGATGTGGGGGATGGGTGGAATCGGCAAATCCACCATTGCAAAAGCCATTTACAATAAAATTGGCCGCAATTTTGAAGGTAGGAGCTTTCTTGCAAATATTAGGGAGGTTGGGGAGCAAGTTTCTGGACAACTGCATTTACAAAAACAACTTATAGATGATATTTTCAAAGAAACCACAACAAAGATACAAAACATTGAGTCAGGAAAATCTATATTAAAGGAAAGACTCTGTCATAAAAGAGTTCTTCTTGTACTTGATGATGTGAATAGATTGGACCAACTAAATGCTTTGTGTGGAAGTTGTAAATGGTTTGCTCCTGGGAGTAGAATAATCATCACAACCAGGGATATGGATATACTTAGAGCGAAAAAAGTTGACAAGATATACGAAATGAAAGAAATGAATGAAAGTGAATCTCTTGAGCTTTTTAGTTGGCATGCATTCAAACAAAAGAGTCCCAAAGAAGATTTTTCCGAAATTTCCATAAATGTAGTTAAGTACTCTGGGGGGTTGCCACTAGCTCTTGAAGTCCTTGGGTCCTACTTGTTTGATAGGGAGGTATTAGACTGGATTTGTGTATTGGAGAAACTCCAAAGTATTCCCAATGAGCAAGTATATAAGAAGTTAAAAATAAGCTACGATGGTTTAAATGATGATACGGAGAAATCAATATTCCTTGACATAGCTTGTTTCTTTATTGGGATGGACAGAAATGATGTTATTCGTATATTAAATAGGTGCGGATTTTTCGCAGAAATTGGAATAAAGGTCCTTGTTGAGAGAAGCCTTGTAATCGTTGATGATAAAAATAAGCTTGGCATGCATGATTTGCTGCGAGATATGGGAAGAGAAATCATTCGTGAGAAATCACCAATGGAGCCTGAGGAACGTAGTAGGTTGTGGTTTCACGGGGATGTGCTTGATGTATTGTCAGAACATACTGTAAGAAGTTTATATACTTTGCTTTAAATTCTGTATTTTAAATATTTGTTTTTGGTTAAATATGAAAATCTAGGTTTCAAAATATCTCAAACTTAATAAGCATTTGAGCTAGTAGCAACATTCATCTTTGCTGTTGTTAGCACAAAAGCTTTGAATATTAGTTTGGTTGTGAATTGTTTTATGCTCTGTGGCTCCTAGTGATAATTGATTTGTTTTGTTACACTTTTTTTTTTATCTGCCTTATATCTTTTAGTTTTACTCATATGGTTGTGCTTCCTGGCTCTATAGGATGTTTTACTTTTGGTCCTTTATATTTCACAGGGAACAAAAGCTGTTGAAGGACTGACTTTTAAGATGCCAGGGCGTAGTGCACAACGTTTTAGTACCAAAGCATTTGAGAACATGAAGAAACTCAGATTGCTGCAACTTTCTGGTGTACAACTTGATGGAGATTTTAAATATCTTTCAAAACAATTGAGATGGCTGCACTGGAATGGATTTCCTTTAACATGCATACCTTCAAACTTCTATCAAAGAAATCTAGTTTCCATTGTGTTAGAAAACAGCAATGTCAAACTTGTTTGGAAAGAGATGCAGGTATTAATTTGGATTGTTTTGTATTTTGAGTTGTTTTTACTTTTCATATTTATGAATGCTAGTTAAGTGGTGCGTCCAGAGTGTGCTTTTGGGCAAGTTTGTCCCGTTCGCAATAGTAATAGAAGGATTGGACTCCTAGATATCATATCCAATGAATTGTTTGTGTTTAAAGACTTTGGTTCAGAAGAACAAAGGATAAAGCAGTTGGTAAGTAAGCTAAGATTCAATTTATGAATACACTAAGTCATTCTCAGTTAATCATTAATTTATGTTTTCTATTGATGCCAAGCATTTACTCTGATGCTATTAATATCAACTATAGCTGTGTCTATTAACAATCTCACTTTTAAAAAATTACCTTCACTCTCAGGTAAGGCAATTAATTAGGAAAAAGATAAAGAACTAGCAAACTCGTAACTCAAATACTGACTGAAATAAGGGTTTGGCTTATAATGAATCCATTCTCTCTTTACCAATTAATCATTGAGTTCCATTAATGAGTTATGGTGAAATTTCATATTTAACTAGTCAATTTGGTAAAGGTTTGTTATGTCTTAAAGGGATTTAAATACAAGGATTAATTCAACAATATAAAGAAAAACATAACTCATGATAAAAGATAAAATATAATTATAATACATAAGATCCATCATAGCTCAAACTACGAATTTAGTTTCAATTTATACTAGTATAAACAAAATGCACATAATAGTCCATAAATCAAAACAGTAAATAACAAAATTCAGAGGAGATCCCAACAAAGGAAGGATTGTTATCTTGAGTTTAATTAAAAAAGCTTTCAGTTATTTCACTGAAGAATGATCATACATGGAATATTTTGAAAGAAAAAGTAATACTAAACCAACGTATGTTGGTATTGAAAAAAATGTCTATACGCCCTCACAAATGTTTTATTACCACTCGCAACGTTGGTGACACGTTTCAATTGCTTCTGTTTATCTTCTTATGCTTTATCCGTAAGTTATCCATTATATATTTCTGTTCTTGCAGAGGATGGAGCAGCTGAATATTCTCAATCTTAGTCATTCTCATTATCTGACACAGACCCCTGACTTTTCATACTTGCCTAATCTTGAAAAGCTGGTGCTCAAAGATTGTCCGAGGCTGTCTGAGGTTTCTCAAAGTATTGGACATCTCAAGAAAGTTCTTTTGATAAATTTGAAAGATTGCATTAGCCTTTGTAGTCTTCCAAGAAACATCTACACGTTGAAATCTGTGAAAACTCTCATTCTATCTGGATGTTTAATGATTGACAACTTGGAAGAGGACATAGAACAGATGAAATCTTTAACCACTCTGATTGCAAATAATACTGGTATAACAAAAGTGCCCTTTTCATTAGCAAGGTCAAAAAGCATTGGATTTATTTCTCTGTGTGGATATGAAGGATTCTCCCGTGATGTGTTTCCTTCAATCATTTGGTCTTGGATGGTACCAACAAATAATGTCTCACCCGCTGTTCAAACAGCTGTTGGAATGCCATCCCATGTTTCTTTGAATGTATCAAATAGTATTTCCCACGATCTATCATCTATTTTCAATGTCCTTCATAAGTTTCAGTGCCTTTGGTTGGAGTGTGGATCAGAACTTCAACTATCACAAGATGCAACAAGTATTTTGAATGCTTTAAGTGCAACAAGTTCTACGGAATTGGAATCAACTGCAACTACATCACAAGTATCAGATGTGAAGAATTCTTCATTAATTGAATGTCGCGGTCAACTTCAAGATTCAGCAACAAAAAATTCCATGCAATCTCTTCTAATTCAAATGGGAACGAGTTGCCTAGTCTCCAATAATCTCAAAGACATGATCTTACAGGTTTCTCTCTTTCTCTTGCATGTGTCTAATAGTTAAATTTTTGTATATAAACATTATCCGTAGAGAGATATTCTTATCAAACCAGGTAAGCGTTTGAATGTCTATGATATTTTTCATACAATCATCACAAATTTTGATTTTATTCATTGACTTCTTAAATTACATTTTCGTGAGTGTGGCCGAGTTTAAGAGCGATTCTCTTCAATTTTTTGGAATGTGTATTCTTTTATTTTGAATAATTTTTCATAATTGAACTTATTTATAATCACAATACTCTTTGGAAGGTATATTAGAGAATAAATCGTTCAAAGGTCTCTGTTAGCAACTTGTCATTATCATACCCGTGAAATTACTCTCTTACATGTTTCTAGATACTCCTGTTGAATATAATAAAAAAAAATTGAAATTTTGTAGATCAATACACACACTAATCAAATTTTAAATTTATAATAAATTTTATATTGATCATTATTCAAAAGAAGTGTTGGAAAAAGATATTGATAATAATTTACCAATATAATTTTCCAACACCTCTTTTCTTATCGTGTGAATTATATTGGTTTCATCTCATCGTTTCATTTGGAGTCCATTCCAAAAGTGGTGCGACATACATTAATTTCACTCAAGTAAGAGTGAATGTGTTGAAAAGAGAGTATCTTGGTAGAGCTACTCAAATATCAAATGGGAATCAGAAACTCTCACTTTTAATTGGTTGATATGGCATGTTGAAGTTGCACGTCTCTGTTTTACGAACCCAAGCAAATATTTCTGTGCGTAACTTGTAAAATATTCAGCAATGATTTTTTCTTTCATTACTTCACAATTTTTTCATGTAGTCAAAAGATTATAATTGTTAGGAATATGTTTGGTGGACATCTTAACACCTTATTAACACCTTCAGAGAGAGAAAAAAAAAGAGTGATGTAATAGATTTGATAGACTGGTTATGTGAGAAATTGTGGTGTTGAATGGGTGTTTGGAAATTTGGGGTGTCCAAATATTATTGTTGTTATATATTTAATTTTTGAATAAGTGATTGTGATTTTAATATATTCTATCAAATATTTCCAGTTTTTACAGAATTTGGTTGTCGATGGGCGTGGTAGTTTTTGGCCCCCCGGTACTAATTCCCCAAATTGGTTTACTTTCAACGCCAAAGGTTATTCTGTAATTTTTGATGTCCCTCAAGTGGAAGGACGTAGCTTGAAGACAATAATGTTCATCGTCTATTCTTCAAGCCCTGATGACATAACATCAGATGGCCTTAAAAATGTGTTGGTGATAAATCACACAAAGACCACCATTCAACTCTACAAGAGAGAGGCGTTATCCTCCTTAGAAAATGAGGAGTGGCAGAGAGTTGTGTCAAATATGGAACCTGGTGACAAAGTCGAGATTGTTGTTGTGTTTGGGAACAGTTTCATTGTGACGAAGACATCAGTTTATCTCATATATGATCAACCAATCGACGAAAAAATGGACCAATGTGATGCACCAGATAAGAATGTTATTGTTGGTGGTGATGAAAATGAATGCTCTTCCAAGAGGATTTCTCCTCAAGTAGAGTCCACAGATGATTCTGATCAAAGACAAAAAAGAAGAAAACACTAGTGGAGATGAATGATGTTAAAAAATTGATGGGTAAAAAAACGTCAGAGTTAACCTCATGTTTAATTTGGTGCTGAAATTGTTGATTACTGTCCTGTTTATCCTGTGAATTTTGAAAAATTCAAAGGATGCCAGAACTTGATTTCACAGAAGTCCAACTAGAGCTTGATTTTGAACCCCAATTCTTATACTTTAAGTGGAGTAAAATAAGGAAACCAGAATACTTGATAATTGATCAACAAAATGAAAATTACACTTCAACAAATTTTTTAGAGAAGGCTTTCCAAATGCAAACAATCACAGCAATCTCAGTACGCTTCAAGAAGAATTTCTCTGTGTGATTATGTGAGTCTAAGACATGTTTTAAATTCTCCTAACCAAGTCGCTAGTTTGCTCTTCAATGTATTCTTTTACAATGTATTCCTATCTATAGAGTTTACTTTTCCTTTGATTTAGGAGGCAACGGTATTGCATTAAGTAAACAAATGTCAAGAAAGAACTACGTTATCCTGTCATATACGTGCCATAGGAAAGAACTATTTTGTTTAGCATGCATCTTTTTTATTGGTGTGGCAGGATGCTTGCATTGAGAATTGTCATTCTTTTCCTTTCTATTTTTGATTTGTGGAATTTGGTTTTTTTGCTGGCTAGTGTAGGAGATTTCTCTTTCGTGTGGTTCATTCCAGTACTGTTTGAGAGACCTGCTCCCTTGATGTTGAGGATATGAGCTTCTTGCTTGCCGCAGACATTGTTTCGTTCAACTTCTTCCCTACTGCAGCTGGACTGGATTCGTCAGCCGCAGGTTTTGCCTGACTAGGTAATGCCTCCTAGATTGATTTTTTTATTTTATTTGAAATTGTCATTATCTGAAGTAAATTTGTCTTAAATCCTGATAACCATTGTCCGTTGCGGATGTAAGCATCCTTATCATATGACCAAGGTTTTAAATTGTAATCCTCGGTTTCAATTGTAGCCTAAACGTTGAGGATTTTGGGACACCTTTGACCGCATCACAACAATCGCAATTGTTCTGCAACATCAGTTATCCACAATTTTCCTCAATATCAAAGATTGATGTAATTGCATGTTGTGTCTGCAGCCACAGTTTCAAACTTTGCATATTACCAGTGTTTCGGCTCCTATAGCGTGTTGGTAATGTAAATATTCAGTGTTATACTCTTGAGTAATTAAACCTTGTTTGTGGGCAGTTTTTTCAGCTTGTGCTCTTGTTGTTGCTTAAACTTTTCTTATAGTTGGACCCAAAAAGTCTTGGCATGCACAATTCATTTTCAACATCCTATTGGGACAGTGTTGCATTTGTTTTCTTACTGACCTTAATAATTGTGTTGCGTATAGATTCTCTGAAGATTGACTCTGATGATTTTATGATTTGAAGTTTTGGATTTTCCTCATACAATGGTTTACTAAGTATTGAATCTTTAACTTTCATTCAGGTGTAACTTCAAAGCAACAAACTGAGAGAGAGACTGCTATTGGACATGTACTAGAACATATTCATAGAAATGGAAAGAAGAAATATGCCAACAACACTCACTTTGTTTTCAACACTTCCTCCTTTATTAGATGAATGAAATTCTTGTAGGCGTCGCTGCTGTATGTGAGACTCATTCCTAAAGTGGTGGACCTACATGAATTTCATCAAATTAGAAAGTGTTCAAAAGAGTGCTTTCGTTGGCACTCCTCATGGAGAGAATAAGAGAGACATACACAAATTTTTGTTTAAGTGGATATTGTTATTCTAGATCAAAGTTTAGTTAGGTTATCCATCATTTCCATTGAAGATTTTATACTGGTTTTCTGTGTAACAAATGAACAGTTAAGAGTTGGTTACAATCATATACATTGTTACTCAGTTATTTGCTCCTATAATTAAAGCTTGTATATGTTCAGTTTTGTGTCTTTGAATCATAATGATACTTACTCTTTATTATTTTTCATCCTCAAGCTCTCAAGCTATTTTCCCCTTCCTTCCTTAATTATCATCTGAACATGTTGTGGTACCAATAAAGTCATTGCATTTTCTACTCTAAGGGTGGGGAAGTGTTGCATGTGGTATTAAAAAGCTTATGATGGGCACATATTTCAAGTTATAAAATTATACATCAAAGAATGATATTCTCAGAAATCCTATTGTCAGAAATGAAATGGTAAATTCTTGATATTCCTATGAATACTTTCTAAAATTATTTAATTTAAAATATAAAATAAAACAAATAAATAGAGAGAAATGGTTATTTATTGGAAGTTACATTCTATGTTCATGGGAATAAAAAATTTCATCATTTAAAATGAGAATCCAAAATTGAGAACTAAATTTTAGTCCTGGGGGTAATTCACATTCTTTCATCTCTTGAAATCCAAAAAAAGATATTAACATTCTTACATCTCTTGAAATCCATTTTCTAACTAAAAAGCAAACACGCCGAAAGTTTATGATCCTTTACGTTCTTACAATTGAGACAGTGAGACAACAACGTGATCAAAATTGATTCCACAAAATCAAGAAAATGAACACAATTTTGACTTTTGAGGCACTAATATTTGTTTTTCTTTGTTACTGATCAGGCCACGCTGTAGTTGTAAGGATGAGTAATACTTAGACCTTCTATTTAGCAAGAGCAGCACAAATCCCTGCAAGAGCTTAAAACAGTAACATCTTTTTCACGTATCGGTCCACTGTAAACCATATGAGACACTTTCCCACGAAAAGCCACCGCAGTTAGTTTATCATGACCGTGAAAAAGAAGGAAAACAAAAACAGTATTTGACAAGAAAGAAAGAAAATATGATGTAAACACAAGTTCATCCACACAGAAATATTTGCAGGTTTGGATACAAACATTTCCTACTACCTATCTAAGCAATTCAGGTTTAGATACAAATACTAGTGAAATCTCAATATTTTATTTGAATAATCAAAGGCTTCAACTCCTAAATTTACTCATCTAGGTACATTTCTCACCTTAGATGAGTCACTTTTTTGTATGTATACCTCTTAGCAATCAATAGATACACAATGAAGTTGATCATACTAAGAATTGTCAAAAGCCAGTAGAAGTAATCAAGGTGACCCCTATTCATATTATCTGGAATCCAACCAAGACTTCCATTTCTTGTTGTAACTTTTGTGACAATAGTAACAAGCAATGTACTCACATAATTTCCCAATGCATTAGTTGTGAGTGAAAGTGCAGCACACAAACTTCTCATAGCATCAGGTGCCTGACCATAAAAGAACTCCATCTGACCTATATTAGTGAAAACTTCGGCGGCACCTATGAGGAAATACTGTGGTACTTGCCAGAAGATCGACATAGGGATGGTTTCGAGATCATAGTAGTTATTTTTGCGGACAATGTCGAGGCGGATGACTTCTAGAATCCCCGCCACGATCATAGAAATGATTGAGATGACTAGGCCGATTCCGATTCTTTGAAGCTGTGTGAATCCGTGTTCATGGCCGGTGAACTTTCTTGCGAAAGGGACGATGAGACGGTCGTATACTGGGGCCCAGAAGATGACACTTAGAGTGTCGAAAAGGGAGAGGGAGGCTGAAGGAATTTTGAATTTAGGACCAATGTGTTGATCCATTGTGTTGCCTTGTAACACAAACATGGTTCCCATTTGACTGTATACTGTTGCAAAGGCTATCAGTGATGCCCAAACGGGGAGTAAACGAACGACTGATTTGAGTTCTTCGACTTGTGTTACTGTGCAGAGCCTCCATGGATTCGGCAAATCTTTTATCCGGTCGGATTCTGTCTCTACTGCTGCCTTATCCAAACACCTTGAATTAGGAATTTTTTTTGTTAGTTATTATAATGTAAGATAAGAATGTAAAACAAACTTTAGCGTTAATGAATTATGAAGTTTAGAATAAGAAAAGGACATGCCAACAAGTAGTCTCATAAAAATAAATATAAAAATGGTTTTGATATCTTACTTCAATTCATTTGTGTGTTCAAGTTTCCGGCTCCCTTTGATGTTAGATTCTACATCAGTAGTCTCATAAAGAAGAGACTTATCATCTGGAACTTGTTGCCCAAGTTTCTTAAATGCTGCAACAATAACTTGACAAATCCTTGTAAGAGGACTTCCACCAGGTATTTGAAGTCTATACCATCTACTACCGATGAAGAAAAATATAATGGCGATAACCATTGTAACTCCAGGTACTCCAAAACCCCATCCCCATCCGACATTCATCTGTATCCAAACCAACACCGAGGAAGCAATGAGTGCACCGATATTAATTGAGAAGTAAAACCAGTTGAAAAAAGAGCTCTTCTTTTTCCTCTCAGTCTCATCGTTTTCATCAAATTGGTCAGCACCAAAAGATGAAACACATGGTTTGATACCACCGGTTCCAAGCGCAATCAAGTAGAGTGCTATGAAAAGGGCTGCCGTTTGTCCTGATGTCGGATGGCAGCCATTAGTATCACATGAAGGCTTTAGTCCAGGTGCAATAGCGGAAAATGTTAAAAGTGCCATACCCTGCAAAGTGCACAAACAACGCCTCCATTAACATGTCTTTCCCTCATATTAGTTTAACCTTTTTGTCCCTAAGCTATTTCTATAAAAAAATATAAAATCATAGCGGTTTTATATAAACAATAAGATGTTTTCATAAGCTATCCTAGAGGGCTCATGGAAATAAGCCGAAAACATCATATTGACAGCTCATGAGTTGTTTCCATAAGCGCTACAGAAAAGTCTCACAAATGCTTAGGCCAATAGATAAGCTCAAATAAGTCAAGTATAACCCGAGTTAAAATTTCTTGAAAATTTCAAATGCAGTAAATGTTTATAAGTAAACTGAAGATTCTAAAATGAAACTAGTGCTAAGATTAAATCTATAATGTCCTCGAAGTAGAATAGAATTGGCAACATTGTCATCTAGTTAAAAAATTATGAAAAATTGTGACATGAGCTCAGTTGAAAAGAATACATGCATTTATCAAAACATTTCAACAAAAAAGCAAATCTTATCTTCAAACGAGCTTACAATGACATAGATACTTGAGAAACTAGCAATTGTCCAGTATCTTCCCAAGTATGCATCAGCTAAAAAGGCTCCAAGCAATGGTGTGATGTAACATGTTCCCGACCAAGTTGTGACAGTATTTGCAGCAGCTGCATTTCCAAGTCCGTAACGGTCTTCAAGATAGTTCACCAAGTTTGTACTCATGCCATAGTAAGCCAATCTTTCACAACATTCATTTCCTGCAACAATTTTTCATTTTCCACATCTTAGTTTGATCAAATTCTAGTACAACAATCGTTAGAACAACAACGCTGGTTAAAAAGTATGTATATACTAAAAAAGCAAACAGAGAACACACGACCAATTGTGCCTACGTCTACGAGTGCAGAGTGGTTGCAGTACATTTCTATTACTCAAGCTTAGAGTTATAAAGTACAACTTGTGTTTAAATACTACGGTCCAGGAATATATATCAGATATGACATTGAAGTTTATAAAAGATATAAAACTAAGAATTTAATACCGAGAATAAAGCGGCATGCTTTCCAATTTCCTGTCTTTTTCTTGTTGGCAGGGTTTTTGTGAATGTCAATTGTTCCATCTTCTGTATATAAACCATCTTCTTCATTCACACCAGCTTTTGTATTGACATCTTCCATAGTAGAACAATTGATTTCCTGTTTACTTGTTCTCTTCGCTACCGACAAATTAAAGGCGTGTTTATAAGTTTCTGCAAATTAGTAAACATAATCAGAGAAACAAACAAAACATCAAAGAAAATCATACAAATTGTATATTGAATTCATATTCATATATGGAAAATCATGCAGAAATGATATTATCAACATTAAAAAGACAAATAGGACAAAAAGATTGAAGCAGTAACAAATATATCAGATTAACATCAAGGTGACAAATATCACAATATTTCTGAACCATACATAATGAGAAATAATTAAGAAAATATATTATATTGCTAAGAATTTATCCATATGCATGTAAATTAGAACATGAAATCCCAGAATTCATTATAATCAAAATAACAAAGACACATGCAAAAAAAAGAACCTATAATGGATAAAAATGCAGATATATAACACAAAAACAACCAGACAAAGGGTTTAGGTTAACGTAGCCAAGTATTAGTGAAAAATGTAGGGTTTAGAATCTAAATTCCGAACCTTATTTTTTCTAACCAATGTGGAATTCAAAACATGGACAAAGACAAAACTAGTGAAACAAAGAAATTTCACTTTTCCATCTTTTGTTCTCTGGTGGCTCCTCTCTCTTCATGTAATGTAACCCTACGTTGTGACTTGTTAGGTTTATTTGTTATATAGGCAGAAACAAACATGATTAATTTTGCAACTATACCCATTAATTTTAAGTAATTAACGATAGGGATCCATAACTTTCTTTATTCTTTGTGTGGCACGTTTTTAGGTGTGTTATGAACACACTTTCTCACACAGTTACACTCTCTTATTGGTTGGTTGAAATTCAATTAGATTTTATCAAATCATATAATTTTTGAAAGAATGTGATGATATTTATTAAATTTCAACTAATACAATAGCACAAATAGTATCTTTGAAATTGTGTTGTTAGTTTTTTTGTTTGAGTTTTATTGAAAATTTGGTTGAAAAAAATTAGTTTTGTTTTTTTAATAGGTTTCCTTAGTTGAGAAAATTATATTCAACGCAAAATTGAATATTAAATATGAGTATCTCGTTCGAACTTTAGTTTATCACGTTGAATAGAGACCCTTTTCACTAAAACATTCAACCCCATGATCAACTAAATTTTTCTATGAAATTAATCACACCATCAATGCTATTAAATGCTTCACACCTATAGTCAATCATCTCATTGATTTCCTTCATGACGACTTAAATAAAATAAGATATATTTGGGGCAGAAAGTTTCCATACAAAAAATATCAATTTAGGAATTAATGTTATGTTTTGATAAAAAATAAAAAAAAACAGATATTTTTTATTTTTTTTTGAAAGAAAACAGATAATTTTATAGAAGATTAGTTTGTACTTTGTAGTGATGGCTAATAAATTAGTTGATAGCTTATAACAAATAAACTAGATAATTAAATTTGTAGGTTTGTTAAGACAAACTACTAAATTAATTTATTAAATATGAAATGACATAAAAGATGTATATTTAACTTGTCAAAAAATAAGTAAAATAAAGGGTATCCATGCAATTTTCAAATCTTCATCTTTTGTCAATAGAACAGTTAATATAAATGTGTGTCTCTTATAAGAAAATTGAAAAAGTTGTATAAACATTGAATTTGGACAATTCTGTTAGCACAATTGTATAGAGACAAATTAATGGATTAAATGCAAAGGAAAATGAAAATTCCTAAAGAATAGGTTGTCCAATTAATTTGTCAAAAAAATAACTTCCAATTCAGTCGAAAAGAGAAATAAGGGGAAAAAAAAAAAGTAACGACTCACGAGTAAAGTCTTTGGGAGCCAATGAAAATATGTGAAAATGATTCATAAAATTTGAAATTTAATTTTCATTGAATTGAATTGAATATGTTTGCATAAAAAAAATTGAGTTAAATAAACTTTTTTTTTGAAGGATGAGTTAAATAAACTTATAAAAGAAATGGAATTGAACATGTATATTTCTGTGGTTTTTAGTGGCCGAAAGTTTATTTAAATTAGTGTATTATAAAAAAAAATATTAAATTGTTTTTATTAGAGATGGGAAAATTAAATTGTTGTGATATGTGTTGTTTGTATGGATGAAATTAGTCCTGAAACCAAAATTTTCCAAATCTGCTTGTATGGATGAAATTAGTCCTGAAACCAAAATTTTCCAAATCTGCTTTTATGCATGATGGTATCAAATTTGATGAGATATTATTGATAAGATTGGTGGGGACGGGGAGGAGACAAGAGTGTGTGGAAACTTTTGGCTATTTATATCTTCCGCTTCTTAAAAGAAAAAGCTATGTAATTTGGAGTTATTACGTTGAAAAGTAAGTAAATTTTGATAAGAAAAAAAAATTGATTAAAAATTGTTCCATTAAAAAGCATGAGAAAAGATGAATTTCATTTGTATTTTTTTTATTTTTGCATGTCAATTTCATTTGTAGATTTTCTTTAGTTGGACAATATAGGCAGGGGTTGATGTTTGAAATTGATAATTTTGCTATTTACAATTTGCAAATCAATTTTTAAATGAAAAATCCACCCTATACTACCTAATTCTTATAAATAAATAAGGCTTAAATGCTCTTTTGGTCCCTTAAGTATTTAGTTGGTATCGCTTTGGTCCCTTAATTAAATAAAAGATTGTTTGAGGATTTTAAGTTTTTTTTTAGTCTCGTTTTGGTCCCTTCTGTTAGGTTTCCGTTAGGGTTTAAAAAAAAAGTTAACTCCTGGACA
>Ga0315913_1003000_pt1 | contig 20113 bp, 12 predicted proteins | sample MpolsnodulesMG_FD_207736 | JGI IMG/M metagenome (GOLD analysis project Ga0315913, IMG submission 207736) | Medicago polymorpha root nodule microbial communities from Los Angeles, California, United States - small nodules | ecosystem: Host-associated > Plants > Roots > Nodule | place: USA... | reverse complement strand
TATTATCTTGTTCAACAAATTCATCAATCATTTGAAGTGTTCTTTCATCCTCTCTCCATGTCTATTTTTTCATTTCAGTCAAAACCCATCTATGTCGTGAAATCAAATACCCAAGAAAAAAATCATCTCTGTTTTTTAGGCTTTGAAGAATCCGAAAAAACCGTCCGAGTAAACCGTCAACCGACGAAACCGATACCGAAGTTACCTGCAAGCTTAAACGGACGGAGATGGGTTATATATTCCCACCCGCGGTTTGCCTTCGGATTGGGGTTTTTCACCCGAAATCCAACCGAACCGTCCGATTGTCCAGCCCTAGTCATTTCCCATGCTTTGCAGGTCTACAAACTTTCTATCACAATGGTGAAGCTGAAATAAAGTCTAAAAAGTTTCCCTACCACAATTAAAATCAAGTAGTATAATATTCTTTTAAATAATTTTCATAGGGGATGTCCCACCATATAAAACCTATACGTGCCTATGAGATTATGCAAGCTTCAAATCAAATCTACAATCTACAACATAGCTGCATATCTCCTTCACACAATCTTCTTATTAAAACAATTTATTTGTTATAAATACCATCTGACTGCCCAAAGCTTTAATATATATTACACATTGGTATTTGTGACAAGCTCAACTGTGCCACTTAATATGGGACGGAAAGAGCAATACATACAATTTATTTTTAGACGTCCCGGTGAGTTGTCCACGTGTCCAACATTGTAAGGTTAAACGTTTTTATTGAGGTTAGAACTCCAATTGCTCCATTTGTGTGCGTGAGTTTCTAAGATTATTTTTCTTTTCATCTATCTATATTAATTGAATTCGAACCTCTTACCTATTCATTTAATAAGTGAAATTCTAGCCCTAAGCTACTTGACAAAAATCAAAATAATAATATATTTTTAAGGTCTCTGGTTCGATTCTCTTCGGTGTCAATTTAGGTTAGGTTAATTTAACTTCTTAAAAAAATAATATTAAGAATAGTATAATTTATTTTCAACAAAAATAGAGCGCCAAATAATTTTTCTAAAATAATAATTAAATAATTTTCCACAATAAACTAATCAAAGAGATGATATTTACACTCCCACCGATTGTTATTTATTTCCACAAGAATAGAAATTATTAGAAAAGTTTATAATTTTCATATATTTAAGAGAATGTAATTGTTATTCCAAAAGAATTACTCCAGAAATTTAATGAAGAAAATTATAACTTTTATAGCTTTAGTTTTTGTTCCTGTGTTATGGTGGTGTCGTGTCGTCTGTAATTCCACTCGTGCGGCGTCGTGTAGTCAATGATCGATTGTAATTCCATCCATCGGTCTGTGGCCTACTGTAATTCTACCTGTTCGTCATCGTGTAATCTGTGACAGATTGTAATTCCACCCACCGTCTGTAACCAACGTCACGGGCAACACACTAGTAATTATACATAAATAACTACAAAAATTCAACCATTGTAGGTGAAGCAATCATCAATAAACCCAAATTCACACAAGTGACAGAACCTATTGCCACTATGCCAAACTGCATCGACTAAACATAATAGTCAGACAAGCAGAAACTAGCAACCTCGTTAAAAAATTGTTCCTTCTCAAGGTTGTTGAAGCAAATACTTCGAAAAGTGTCATTCAAGAAAAATATTCAGAATTCTGTAAAAAAAAAGAAAAAAGAGAGAAATCTTTGAAAGTAAAAGCCATGTTATGTTCTATCGATGCAAATCTCGCTGAAATTTGGAGAAAGAATTCAAAGATTGATAGGGAGTCATCAATCAACAAAACTATAGGGGAAAACCATATGATAGTAAATTAATATAAAGATACAGTATTACATTATCGCTATCCGGCAGGAACAATCTTGAGGGACCATAACATTCTTCAAATGATTCAATTATTAATCAAGATAAGTTTCCTGGAGTATGAAGCAGTGTTCAAATCAAACTGAAAAAGACAAATAAAATACAACATAAGTCTATCAAGAGTAAGATTGTTCCCTCTTGTAGCAGTAGCCATTAGTTCAAATTGACAATTTTATACCAGGAGAAACATTCTAACCAAAAAAAGAAAAATCAAGTACAGGGAAGGAACTTTACTACATCCAGTGATTGAAAAATAGTTTATACCACGAGCAATTGAAATACATTAAAAGTCACGTAATTAAAAGGGCAATCCGGTGCACTAAAGCTCCCGCATACGTAGGGTCCGGGAAGGGGTCACACCATTCATGTATTGTACGCAGCCTTACCTTGTTTCTTACACAAGAAGCTGTTTCCAGGACTTGAACCCGTGACCTTTCAGTCACATGACAACAACTTTATTAGTGGCGCTAAGTTTACCCCTTAAAGAAAAGTCTACACAATTAAAAAGTCACATAATTATCAAAGAAAAAACATCCAACTATATTATTGACATAGTAACTAATATATGCGGTGAAACTAAAACAATATTTCTATTAAATCAAAATTGTTCTGCAAAAACTGAGCCTGAATAACTTATATAGAGTTGGATACACAATCAAAAGTACAATTGTAGGACAGCAAATTACTTAGCGGTAAATTTCAACAAATGTTTTCAAAGATATCCAAAAGACACATCCAGAGGGCCACAACTTTTCATGATTCTCAAGCAAATAATCCGAAACACAAAGGAAAAAAATGGACGCATAATTCTCAAAAGTGATGCCATTGTTTATCCTCATTCCAAAGCTCCATCATCCAAAATGTGACTTCAACCAACCTATGGAATAAACATTTGTGAAATCTATGTCCAACACTGCAAATAATCTGATTGATTAATCTTTCCAAGTCTACATTATTTATGTCATTCCCCCATTAAATTATTTCCTGCTTTAACCTTTTAGTCTACTATTAAGAGAGACTGAATTTCCTTTTGGAAGAATCATCTTCCCATTATATTTTAAAAAGAAAAAAGAATCATTCAATCAAGAGATTACAAAGCACTTAATAATAGGAAAATAGATAATCATTTAGGAAAAGCTTAAGTGCACGACAGTATTTTCGTCGCAAACGCACGAATAGCTTTTTTTATTGTCATTTGAGTTTTTATTGTCATTTGACTCCATGTTAGTATCACATATATGTTTGTTTATAAGAATTTGAGACATTACATGCACCTTTTTCATGTAGTGGTGCTTTTTCATATATATCACTCTAGCTTCTGAGTTACCTTTCCAATGATGTGTCAAAAAGTTGATATATATTGGAGTAAATAGTTCAAGGATGTTTCCACTTCTAAGTGTTTATTTTATCTTCTTTTGTCTTTTATATTGAAAAAATTATAAGCTAGTATCCATTAAGAGAGAATCTCACATGTAGATCAACACGTTCGTATGCAGATTCTCTCGTACCATATAGCAAGGCTCAATCATTTAACAATATAATAGGTCAACATCAAAATATACTTGCAATCTATTCTATTACTATGGAATGACAGATTTCAAAACAACACACATAAAGAAACTTACTTTCAACAAATTGAAGCCAAACTTTCAACATAATCCTTGGCGAAAAACCATGGTATTTCATTACCACTAGCTTGCTCTACTCTATTATCTTTCAAATGATAGAGAATTAGTTTGTCTTTTCGATAACTGACCAATAATAGTATGCCACAATTCTCAGAAAGACACAATGGGAACATAAACGATTGATAATGAATCCAATCACTAAACCTATCATCTACTTGAACATTCTGAAAACTGATTTTGATGAATTGAGTCCAAGATTGTTCGACTCCAAATTCCAACATCTGCCATATAACAAAATGAGTTTTCTTGATATAGTGAGAAAAACAAAGGCAGTCCATCAACACAGAAATAGTCGGTTCAACATCTGGCACTTCATCAACACCGCAAGGGGTCTGAAATTGCTTGTATGTCTCGGTACCAAGATCAAGGGAGATAATCATGAATTGCTCAACGGTGATATCCTTATTATATGAATTATAAATGGCCTTATTTCGAATGGCAAACCAATTAACAGTGCCACTCAAATACATTCCTTCGTTCTTACTAAAGCCAAGAGTAACAGCATGGTCAAAAGGAGGAAAACTTGAAATTTTTCTCCAAATATTATTACTCAAACTGAAAACTTTCACCTCACTAGAACACAAGCGCACCACCTTATAAGTTCCAGTTGAATTATCATACCCAAATGTGAACCTGAGCCTGCAATATACGCCGTTGTGAGGCTGTTTAAAAGATCCTAATTTTTCAGATATTATCCCAGTGGCTGGATTCCAGATACGAAACCAAGTACGTACGAATTTCTCACTGTCAGAATCTCCAACCAAACAGACCAATCCATTGCAGGAACCAACAATTCGTGTACAATCCTTGTAACTTAATCGGTAGTAAGGGTGGCGAGCAATGGTCATGGGCGGGTTCTTCAACAAATGATTCAGGGGAAAGGTTAGCACATTATGATATGACATTCCATGTTCGACTAATGCTATGTGCCTCTTTCTTGAGGATCGATGAAGGTGTAGTTTGACGAATATGGGATCGGAGATGAGAGTCTTCCATGACTTGCTCACCCACTTCAATCGCAGAAGAGATTTCACCGGAAGGAATGATAGGACTTCTGCGATGAGTTCAAGGGGGAGGTATACACGCCGCGACATAGCTTGAGTGACGATGGATTTCGATGACTTAGCCTGAGGGGGATTCATCAAGTTTTGTGTTATTTAAATAGAAATAGAAAATCAAATTCTAATCAGGAGAGAAGATGAAGAGAACGTAACAAGGGAATTTTCTGAAAAAACACCGAGAATAAGACGACGCACACACACAGGTTATGGCTGTTATTTAATTTTAGGCTTACTTTTTTTTTTTTTTTTTGACGAAGGCTGTTGTTGTTTAATCTTAGGGTTATTTAGTTGGGTTTGTATCTTGGGCCTAAATACGGCAAACACAAATTTTGATTATTTTCTAAAGTTTTAGTTGAGTTGTAATATTACGATAATTATATAAAAAAATAATTATATTAGTAATAATGTTTCTTTTTAAAAGGTTATATTAATAATATTGTGAAATGTTTAAAGATAGTAAATAAAAAAAACTATTCTTGCTTTCCTTCAAAAAAAAAAAACTATTCTTGCTAAAATACTAAGAATAACCTTCTTAATAAAATGACTAATTTTTCCCTTAGTCTAAAAATGACTCAAATACCATTTTAGGTAAAAAAATCCACTAATCCTAAATAAAATACACACAAAAACAAATAAGCACACATAAACACATATAATAAATAATTAAAATAATCCTAGTGAAAAACGGGCTGTTACAGTAGAGTTCTGAGAATTTTCTCCATAACTGCTTTATCAGAAAGTGTCTCACCACATAGCTTCATCTGAATTGTGTGATTGCTTGAACAAATGTGAAATACTCTTCTATCTTTTCTTCTTTCTTCATCTGAAGCAATTCATATTGTCTTCCAAGTGATTGTAACCTAATCTTCTTTGCTTTGTCATCTCCACTGAAATACTTCACAAGTGTATCCCAAGCTGCCTTGGAGCTTTCTGAATCTGAAATCTTCTCAAAAACCTTGTTGTCCACACATTGATGAATGTAAAAGAGAGCCTTGTAATCTTTCTTCTTGGCTTCTCTATGTGTGTTGCTCTGAACATATGTGGGGTTTTCTGGAAGTGCTTCAACTCCATTGTTAACAATCTCAAGAACATCTTGAAACCCAAAAATTACCTTCATCTATTTCACCCATCTGACCCGATTCTTTTCATCAAGAACTGGTAAGTGCGCAACAATATTCCCATTGGAATTCATGATTGATCTTCTTCTTGGATCAAAGTAATGTTAGGCTCTGGATACCAATTGATTCTAGGGTTTATGATTTTATGTGACTTGAAGATTAAGAAAGCAGTTTAGAAAGAATGAGAAGGAGATATAGAATGATTAGGAGATTATGAAAGTATGAATTGGTGAATGCATTAGCTATTATTCAATGAGAAATCAGAATATACACACAAGTGTTCCTCCAATTGCTTGCACACCAAGTAACATCTATAGGTGTAACAAACTTAGCTAAAAAAAGGAAATAGTTAATTACTTATGAAACAAGTAATAACCCTAAAACAAACTAAACAAAACTACAGAGATTTGAATTCCAATTAAACAATATGGAGATTTAGTGTCATGCCAAAGTGGTAAAAGAAGAAAATTTTAAAATAAAATGAAAGAAAAGTCACAAGTGAGGTGTGTCGGTTTCTATATATGAAACACTTGAGACTCAACCATTGTAGTCTACATGAACATTCATTTGGTAGAAAAGTCACTAGTGAGGTGTTTCTATTGATGATTCAACATTAGTCACCATTTTATAGTATTTTTAATTAAATTTTTAGTCCATTTTTATTAATATATTATTTAATTTTCCTCAATTTTTATTTTTAATTTAATATTTAATTTAGAAACATCTTGAATATGTTGTAGTTTTTGATTTATTGAATGAAGTAGTGTATCGTTACCTATTATTATTGTTGTTGGTCAATGGCTACATAGCAATCTAGGGGTGTTCATGGTGCATAAACTGCATTGGAACTGAACCACATTAATGGTTTAATTCAGTTTTTAAAACCACTTTGAAAAAAACTGGTTTATTTTTAAAAACAATTCAGTTCAGTTTTAAAGCAAGCTTTTTTGAGTTTTTTTATTGAGAGATTTTTACTTTTTTTTTGTGCTTTTTTTTCTTCAAATTTTATATTAATTTTTAATTAAATAATTTAATATATAAATAATTTAAATGAATAATATAATATTTATAAAAGAGAGGGTGGCAGGTGGTGGTTCACGGCGGAGCTCCGCGCGACCACCACGGCGGCGGACCTCCGGGGCTGGCGGCAGTTCTCCGGTGACCTAACGGCGGTGCTCCAGTAGTGGCTGACGGCGACGCCGGTATGGTGAGGTGGTGAATGTCACTTATCAATTAATTTAAATTATCTCTTAATTAAAAAATTTTCTAACAAAGTGTTGAACCCATAACCTTTAAAATTGTGCAACATTTAGTTACCACTACACAAATATAATTTATATGTACATTATTTAATTAAATTTTTTTCTAATAAAGTGTTGAACCAAAATTGTTCTGCAGAAACTGAGCCTGATTTACTTATATAGAGTTGGATACTGATATATGTCCTTACACAATCAAAAGTACAATTGTAAGGCAGCAAATTATTTAGCGGTATATCTCAACGAACGTTTTCAATGATATCCAAAAGACACATCAAGAGGGACATACAAAGAGTTATACCAAAACACAGGAAAAAAATGAACGCATAATTCTCAAAAGTGCAGCCATAGTTTATCCTCATTCCAAAGCTCCGTCTACGAAAAATGTCACTTCAACCAACCTATGGAGTAATCATAGTAAAATCTGCAATATTCTTGTCATTCCCCCATTAAACTATTTCCTGCTTTAACATTTTAGTCTACTATTAAGAGAGACTGAATTTCCTTTTGGAAGAATCAATTTCCCAATATAATAATCTAAAAACAAAGAAGAATCATTCAATCAAGAGATTACCAAACACTTAAGAATAGGCAAATAGATAATCATTTGACAATATAATAAGTCAACATCAAAATATACTTGCAGTAATCTATTACTATGGAATGACAAGGATTTCAAAACAGCACGCATGAATTCAAACAAATTAGAACAAGTAAATCATCATAAAGAACCTTACATTCAACAAATTGAAGCCAAACTTTCAACATAATCCTTGGCAAAAGTCCATGTTATTTCATTACCACTAGCTTGCTTTACTCTATTATCTTTCAAATGATAGATAATTGCTTTGTCTTTTCCAGAACACGCCAATATTAGCGTGTCACCATTCTCAGAAACACACAATGGGGACATAAACGATTGATAATGAATCCAGTCACTAAACCTATCATCTACTTGAACATTCTGAAAACTGATTTTGACGAATTGAGTCCAAGATTGTTCGATTCCAAATTCCGACATCTGCCATATAACAAAATGAGTTTTATTGATATAGTGAGAAAAACAAAGGCAGTCCATCAACACAGAAATAGTCGGTACAACATCTGGCACTTCATCAACACCACGGGGGGTCTGAAATTGCTTGTATGTCTCGGTACCAAGATCAAGGGAGATAATCACAAATTTCTCATCGGTAATATCCTGAAATAATTATAACCCGACTTACTTCGGAGGGCAAACCTGTTAACTGTGCCACTCAAATACACTCCATCGTTCAACCTAGAGCCAAGTGTAACAACATGGTCAAAAGGATGACAACTTGAAATTTTTCTCCAAATACTATCATTCAAACTGAAAATGTTCACCTCGTTAGAACACAAGAGCACTATCTTATAAGTTCTAATTAAATTATCATACCCAAATGTGAACCTGAGCCTGCAATACACACCATTCCGAAGTTTGTTAAAAGATCCTAATTTTTCAGATATTATCCCAGTGGCTGGATTCCAGATACGAAATCAAATACAAACACCGTGCTCACTGTAAGATTTTCCAACCAAACAGACCAATCCATTACAAGAACCAACAATTAGTGTATAATCCGTGTAACTCAATCGGTAGTAAGGGCCCCGGGCAATGGTGATGGATGGGTTCTTTAACAAATGATTCAAGGGAAACGTTAGCACATTATGATATACTTTTCTATGTTCGATTACTGCTATTTGCCTCTTTCTTGAGGATCGATGAAGGTGTAGTTTGACGAATATGGGATCAGAATGAGACTCTTCCATGACTTGCTCACCCACTTCAATCGCAGAAGAGATTTCACCGGAAGGAATGATAGGACTTCTGCGATGAGTTCATCGGGGAGGTATACATGCTGCGACATGGCTTGTGTGACGATGGATTTCGACAACTTACCTTGATGGTGATTCATCAATGCTGATCGGTTTTTAAATAGAAATAAAAATTCAAATGCTAATCAAGAGAGAAGATGAAGAGAACCTAAGAAGGGAGTTTCTGAAAAGCGCCGAGAAGAAGACCCCACGCATATAGGTTATAACTGTAATTTAATTTTAGGGTTTTTTTTTTCTTACACGAAGGCTGTTATTTAATCTTAGGGTTATTGTAACCAAAAAAAAAAACTTAGGGTTATTTATTTCTAGTTGGGTTTGTATGTTGGGCCAACATAATTACACAAACTCAAATTTTCATTATTTAATACCGTGAAAACCACACTCACCTCCCTTGAGTTTTCCTTAAATGTCACAAACACCCCCTCTAATTTAAAATAAACATTAACCTCCCTCAAATTTGATGGGTCACGAGGGGAGTCAGGGGAGCACCCACATCCAGGCAGAGCAACCGTACAAGTGAGAGAGACACCACACTCTTACACAAAACCCGGTCAAACCCTTCGTCAAACCACGACTCTGATACCACTGTTGGGTCACGAGGGGAGCTCGGGCGACCACCCACATCCAGGCAGAGCAACCGTACAAGTGAGAGAGACACCACAATCTTACCCAAAACCTTAAGGCAATGGGTTTATGGATCCTCTCACTTATAAAGTGCTCAACCTCCACTTTTCTATCCGATGTGGGACATATAACTCACAGTTGCACACAACAAAATTCTCAATAAATAGATAAGTACCTCCCTTCTCTCTTAACATCTCTTTAACAGTGTTATACTTCCTTTAAAATATAAACATGAATCTAAAGCTCTCACCATCTTTAGCCATTCACATACTATTAAAGATAACCTGTCCCACAAAACCATTGAATTACTTGCTCACTCACTCAACTCTCCAACATCTACTACTCTCCAACATCTACTACGGTAACGAACCAAGCACCCTCTCCATCATGGCAAGATGCTCTAAATTTTCTCAACTTAATAGATTGTTAAGAGAGTTAAGTTGAGGGGAAGTTATTGTTTTTAACACTTTCTTTCAAAAAATAAAAATGGTTTTTAAGGCTTGTTTGTTAAGGATTGTAAAAAAAAAAAAGGTTGCTATTCAATTATTTAGAAATGTTTTGCAAAATAAATATAAGTTATTTTGTTTTTGTTTCTCATACTTAATACTAAATATCAATTTTTAAATTAAAAAAAAAATCAGTTATCAAATTTGTTTTGGGAGATGCTACTTGTTATGGTACATACCTAAAAGGTCTGACGCAATCATCCTTTGGGTCATCAATAACAAAGTCCATTAAGTACATGGGGTGAAGGCTAAACGAACGGGTCAAGTCTAGGTTTTCCGAGGTTATCAGAATGTGTTGTTCAAGAGGCATCTCAGGAATCACCATATTCTCATCTCGTATATTAACAAAGTGTTAACGTGCTCACCACTTTAAAGCATAACCAACTTTTGAATAGCTATCAAGTTGTTTCTATTTACAGAGACACCTTTGAACCATATATTCAGCTCAACCTGTAAGAGTAAATTTTATATGTACACCTTCACTTGAAGAAGGAGCATACGACTAGTTACGTTGATTCCAGTCACCGGCAAAGAAAGAGCACCGCCTGCTCAAGAGGTACATTTTGTGTTTTCATACAGTAATATTACTCAAAACAAATTTTCCTTTGAAATAGTTTTTAGATTCACATGTCCAATTTATTTAATTTTTAATGTGAAAAACTTTTAAAAGTGGTTATTTTCTTAAAAAAAAAAAATCTTTCACAAAAAAGTTATAACAATAGTAGTCTTAGATAATTTTTAAAAGAGACATAAGGAAAAAAATTACAAATTTAAATCCTTTACAAAAACAATTGGCACAAGGGGGGGAAAAGATATTTGGAGTGGGTGATACGGGGGAATCGAATGCTAGTCTTGTGTTGGTTAAGATTAAGGAGGATGGGCTAGGTCATCATAAGACTAAGGATTTGGGTGTGGTGGGAAGAATTTTTTTTCCTTTATATGAAGATATTGATTGGGCTTGTAGAGGTTTGACGACAAAAATTCAAAACGGTACTAGTGTTCCAATGTTTCAACTGTCTGTTTTGGATGTTGGTTTTTTGAATTTAATGAATACACGGACTGGAAGGGATAATGCGTTCTTGTATCATAACGGTGATGTGAATGTGATGTCAAATTATAATGAAGCGACTGAATTTTTTGGTCATTATTTGTATGATTGCCCACCTTGGTCGAAGGATAATGTAATTCCATATTGTTAGGTTTTTAGACATGTATTGGCTGTTAAGACTTTAGTTGTAGCAAGATGTCAGACACAATGTCTTAACATGTTGGTATGACATCATAGCGTGCCTTGTTCCGCTTGCTTGGAGATTCGTTTTAAGCGTGGTTCTATAAGTAGAGAAAGACAATTTATACTTAGCTTAGTCCTTAAGAATGTTGTTGCAACATTTAAGGAAACATATGATCTGCTTCAGAATATTTGTGCTAAAATATCGTGATTTAGCTGATCCTTAGTCGGATTTGTGCATCAAGCCCATTCATCAAGCAGGCTATATAAACAAAGACAGAAGACCTAATTGTGCACTGAAGCCGCAATTTAAAAAAGAGTCTATTAGGGTTTTAGTCTGTCGTTGTTATTTGTGAGCCACTCTTATATCACTTTGATATTAGAGTTGGACTTTGTTATTGAGTTGTAAATCTCTGAATCTCTCAAAGCTTTTAAGCACGAGTTGCTTCTTGTCTACGAGAGTGTCTTCATATTTGTTCATGTTACTTTAAGGATGGTCACCGGATCTGTGACTAAGAGGAAGTGGGAGGGTCCCACTTTTTAAATGAAAAGAAATTGTTAAGTGAAAAGAAACTTTTGAGAAAAGAAACTTTTTTAATTGAAAGTGAAAAGTTAAAACTGAAATTCGTTGTGTTTCGATCAAATTGGTCCTTGTACACGTGGTTGAATGGATGACACGTGTACAACACAAAACAACATGCAGGACGACGCCTCACGTCCATATTTTTTATGAACGTCTATTAAATTTAGGGATGAATTTGATGTTTCGATAATTTGGGGGACGAATTTTGCTGGTCCATGCAAATTCAAGGTCGAATTTGGGAATTTGCTCGAACTTTTAGTGTATAATTTGATATTATTTCTTTTACCAAATAGAATATGATTTTATCTTGTTATAGTGTATAATGAAGGTATTGAAAAACTTAAGAAAGGGTGAGTTTAAAATTAGTTTTCTATTTTAAAATTAAAATCTTTTTACCAAGACCGAAAAGAATATTATGTTCAAAATACAGTGAACATACAAAGAAATCTTTCAAACAATTTTGTTAAGTTCTTTATCAAATAGCTTTTCTTCAATTTAATAAAGTACTAGTAAATGTATTTGAAGATAAGACACAAAAAATAGGTAAAGATAAAAAAGAGACGAACACATTATGTTCATAGGGTATGTTTTGATTGATTTATTTTTAAGCTTATGAAAAGTAGCTTATGCAAATAAATAAGCTTTATTGTTAAAGTCCTCACTAACAAAAATTGAATCAAGCTGATTTTTCATAAACTACCACGACAAGCTTATGAATAATACATGAAATCTTATTTGTTCTAAAATATTCAAATGCACTCTATTTGTTATGAATATTCAAGCTTTCCCTCTTTTTTTCCTATTTTTTCCATCCATGTGCTCCACTCATGGTACCATGCGCCCCATGTGTGCCGTGTGCCTAATTTATCCTATTTAAAGTTTGTTTTGACCTAGAAATATTCATTTAGAAATGTGACGGTTTAGAGGCAAAGGAGTGCCATCTGAGCGTCAAAATGGGTGTTTTCCTACCCCCCTTCCACTTGTTTTAGTGTATGTTGTTACTTTTTCTCTTTGATTATACATTCATTTTCTACAAGTGACCCTCTTTGTGTTACTTTCCCGCATCTAATCGTAATTTCAAACAATAAGGAGACAAAAGTTGGGGAGTTTTGGCATGGTAATGATGTGGCGGGTGGTTGGGTGTTTTAATGGCGTAGAGACCTTTTTGTGTGAGAATTTGATCATCTTGGTAATATGATGCGGATGTTGGAGGGTTGTGTGGTAGGGTAGGGGAGGGACGGTTTGGTGTTGAAACCGGGAGAGGAGGTGTGTTTCTCATTAAAGTATTGTTGTAGATTACTTGAAAATTTGTGCCTAGCGAAGGAGGGAGTGAGTTTGGAGGAGGAGATGGTGTTTGGATATCTTTGGAAGAGTCGGACACCATCGAAAGTTTTAGCTTTCTCTTGGATTTTGCTACTTGATCGTATTCCTATAAGGTCGAATCTTGCTAAATGAAGGGTGTTGGATGAGGAGGTTTCTAGAAATTGCATTTTTTGGTAATGTGGAGGAAACAACGGTCCGTCCTTTTTTGCATTCTGAGGTGGTCTCAAATTTTATCGCAGTCTAATGTGGCATCATGTTTGTTTTATGAGTGGTGTTGAAATACCCAGGATTGCTTAGCTAGATAGTTGTTATTTGGGAGTTCTTATTTTTATCTGTTATGTTATAGGATTCCTGTTAGTTTTATTCCCTGTTGGTGTTTTTGGTAGGCTGTCCTGGTTTTTTGTATCAGGACTTTCTAGAGGTTTTAGTAATTAACATAAGTGACAGAACCTAATGCCAAACAATACATTTGACTTATAGCCAAAAATTCAATAATAAAGTCTATTGGTAAACAAAGTATCAATACTTTTAAGAAACTTGCACTTTACATGGAAACATTGCAACTATATTCATATAATTGAGAAAAGGCAGAGTCAGTGGTTCCGAGACATTTAAACATGCCATTGAGGTTCTGAATCTTGAAAAAAAGATGCCTATTACATCCCAAGGTTTTGGTACCATCGCTATCCAATAGGAACAATATAGATGAGAGAATAGAGTACGTCTGTGAGATGAATAATAAATTAAAATAAAGGGATGTTGACGTAGAATGAGTCACGTGTAAGGTGTGGATTAATGAAAAGATAAGGCGGGGATATAAACGGATGATAGAGAGTAATGATGAGGAGTCCTATAACTGTGACAGAGAGTGATGACGATTAATATTATATATAGTTAATGAAATTACTACGATGGGAAATGATGATGTTATATTATAATAATAATGAGAATGACATGTCTATGTTGTTGTGATGATGATAATGTTATGGTTAATTTATGACGATGATGAGAGTGATGATGTTTATCTATAATGATGATGAGAGTGGTAATGGTGTTTCGTGTGCTTGCATTATAATCGTGCATTTTAGGGGGAGACTTGCATTAATATGTGGGTTATGTGATTAAGTGTATACATGTAATACTTGTCGAATTTAATTCATTACGTTCATATAGAGTCTAGAGCATGGTGTCGTGCATTGATGATGAGAAAAGTCCAGTAATATACCCCTGACAAATTATGCAGGTGAAAGTCCAGTAACATACCTCTGATAAATTATGTAGGTGAAAGTCCAGTAACATAACTCTGGAAAAACGATGAGTAGGTGTGGTATCACATTCATATGGGTCGATATGAGAGTCCATATGCATATATATGATGATATTTTGTGCTTGGGGGTTATAAGTGTGAAAATGATGTGTTGCAGTGAATTGTGAAAAGAAGAGATTATGCATAATAATTGTTGAGATTGAAGATATGGTGGAGATTATATTATTTTGATATTTATTTAATATGCGTGTTTTTCCCTATTATTATGTTATGGCAGGATTTCTCACCCCTTATTTTGTTGTGTTGTTTTCTGTATGGTGGATGTACCTTGAGTACAGATACTCAGGTTGACAAGGAGTAGCTATGGGACGTTTTAGAAGGTGGAGATGAGGGGATGCCCTCCGTTTAGTTCTGTTATTTAGTTGTTGAATAAGCATGTAGTCGCTACGAGCTTTGATACTGTAACACTAGGGTTGGGGATGATGATTTAATTTTTAATTGTAGTTTGAGGTGAATCTTGATAACTTTGTTATTTTTCTATTTATGATTATTGAACGACAAGTATGAATTTATTAATGTGATCAACGAATAATTTTCTTCTTCTTCATTGGATTTATTTTTAAAAGAAAACGTATTATTGTTATTCTGTGATATAACGCCGTGTTTTGTAACATCCTTACTATTAAATATATTCTTATTATTTAATAATTATCGTTGGGAAATAGGGTGTTACATAATATATGTTTAGCCCCCCTGTAATATTAGAGATTTCCAGTTTACCCCCCGTAAAAAAATTGTTTAATTCGAACCCTGTAATTTGAAGATTTTTGGTTTTGGACCTTCATGAATTTTGACTGTACAAAATCGATGATATGGCAAGGGGTAAACCGAAATATCGATGATATGGCAGGGGGAAACCGAAATTCTCTCAAATAACAGGGGGCGAAAGTACCTTAAATTTTGTAATTTGATGCCATGAAGGTCCAAAATAAAAAAAATCTTCAAATTACCGGGTTGAAATCTAATTTTTTTTTTACAGGGGATAAACTGAAAATCGCTAATATTACAGGGGTAAACATATATTAACCCTACAAACCCATATACAAATAGTTCAGTGGCCCAAGGAATATAATGATCCAGAAAAAAACCCCAATTCCAAGTTTTAAATAGATGTTCTTTATGATCCAATGACTTCAAAATTCTACCAAAAAAAAAATCCAATGACTTTAAAAAAAATATTGATCCTACAATACATCTACTCATGCATAAATGTATTCTCACTCAAATGGTGCATTATATCCATAGATAACTTTATCAAGATGCGATTAAATAAGTTTCTCTTTACTATCAGGAAAGGCTAACAAAGCAATGAAAAGTTAGTTAAACAATATTCAATTCTTCTTATTAACAAGTTTATCATATTACCTCCTTTCAAAGTGTATTGAAGGGTCAAAAACGACACCCTAATATACTTAACATGTACTTAGTAATTATTATAATCTTATGAAGGTTTTAAAATTTCATAAATGATTAAACTATTAAATTATTCTTACGATAGCTTAAAATTTATACACTATAAAGTGAATAAATCATATCCTATTTTTTCAATGCAGAGCAAGAAAAATATGGTTAAAACTCTAAAGTTTGTTTATGTTATGATTTTATTTCTTTCCATATTTTATATGTTAATAGTATGTGATTCTAATACTTTTGGTATGTATCATCCTTGTAAAACAGATAAAGATTGTCCAAGAAAGCGTCCACATAATATTAAGTGTCGTAAAGGCCAATGTGTACCAATCGGAAACCCTTATAGGACGCGTGAGTTAGTGCACTAGAAAAAGAATTGTACAACGGTTATTATGCTAGAATAATTGTATACCTTGAGCTAGCAAAAAAATAAAACAATATTCCTTAAGCTAGCAAAAGAGTTGTACAATATTTCATAAATTGTCATTTAGATTTTTTGTGAAAGCACAAAATAATTGTATTTTTTTCTCCTAATTTCATGAACCACGAGTTATGATTTTGTACTTTAAGATGATGATGAAATAAAATAAAGAAAGGAAGATTTCAACATAAAATATATGAATTTATTCAAATTATTAGAGTACGCTAAAAACAACACAATTTCAACATCACTAAAACCTCAATAGAAGATTCACAGAATCTTTTTGCATATAACAAATATAAAATGATTTAATCTCATTATAAATTATAATGAAATATTTGAAAATCTTAAGAAAGGTTTGGTTTTAATTTTGATACTATTTTAAATTAAATTCATTTTGTCTAAAACAAAAAACAATTAATGCTCTATTCGAAACACATATTGACAAACATTAAACATAAAACAAAGATCCATCTCTACTACTTGTGAAGTTGAAGCCTCTTCAGTCACCTCTCATCTCTCCTCTCTCCTACACACAACATTAAAATCTTCAACCACACACCAAGCCCCTTTACCAAGACTCCTCTTCGCCTCCACAATTGATGCTTAGCCTCCAAATTAATTTTGTGGGACGCCCAAATCCAGGCAAAGCCCAACATAACCATCTCCCAAAAATGTGAAATTAAGCTTAGAACTCACTTTTTCCACAAAGATAAGATAACACCGCTATTACCAATTGAAGGGACAAATTCCCAATCACAATTCTCACTCCCGCATAAAGTACGACACATCTATTTGAAATTAACTCCATCCCAATGAACTCCTTTATTTTATATATTTTCTACCTCCATCCCAAATCTATCACATTGAAAGTTAAGACAATCATTTATCACTTGTTTCTTTCTCCCTTACGTTCTTCTTCTCTACAACGACTTCATCGTAGACAACTAACTTCCCCATCATCACTTCGTCCGTACTTGAAATTGTTAACTCATCCGATTTTTGAATCTCCTAAACATTTTATGGATCCAAAACCTTTGAATTATTAAAAGAAAAACTATACAAAGGTGACACTTGCACACCAGCATAAGAATTGTGAACCAATAATTTTAGACCGAGCATCGATATTGGCATTTACGGGTAGCTAGGAAGGACTTCTGCCAGCTGCATCCCAAAGTCTTCTATGCCTTCCCCAGTTCTACCAGCTACCACCCTTATTTATAAATTCGACGTCTCATTCACTTTCTCCTCTACACTTAATATACATTTCCTCCCTCCTTTCATCTCCTTAGTTTTATCCGCAATAAGAAAAAAAAACTGTGCTACGTAATTCAATTTCTTGTAGACCTTTTTTTTTCATAAAAATTAATTAGGTATCCCAAAAGGGTGGGGTTATGGTTATTAAGTTCCATTGCATGATGGTGAAAAATGATTTAGGGATTGTGAGATTGAAAGAAATAGGACCCGAGATTTGTGTTGAATACGTAACATTGAAGCAATTACATGTTATAAAAAATATCAGTGCCTTGGTGGTAAGAGTTGTTAATTGGAAGCATGTAGTACTCCGTTTGATCCCCAACAGGATTTTTTTTCATAAAAGGAGGAAAAAAAGTAGGGTTTAGGGATAAAATTGTAAAAATAAGGGTAAAATATAGACAAATTGAGTATTAGGGTTAGGGAATAAGGTTTGGAGACTAAGTTGATGGTTGATGACGGATAGTGGGTAAGTTAATTGAAGTATTTGATAAAATTAATAGTTCAACTAACTGATTAATGTAAAATGACATAAAAATAAATTCTTAATTTATAATAAAAAATTTATCAATTAATATTCAAAGTACTTTTTCTAAAAAATATTTTAGATATTCTTTTTTGAGTAATCCACAAAATATTTAAGATACTTGGAATTTAGTAATTTAAAATTATGAATTTAATATATATTTTAAGTATTATTTTTTTGAAGGGCATTTAATATATATTTTAAGAATTATTATTAAATAAATTTAATGAATGTTTAATAACGGTCATTTTCCAACCTGTGTATTCCAAAGTTATTTTTGAAGAAGGATTTCAAAGACTAGATAATCCAAGTAATGTAATCCAAAATTTCAAAATTTCATCAGAGCTATTGAAGAAGTCTCTCAAGATCATTTGCAAAACAATCCTCATCATAACGAAACTTTGTATATTGGCTGGAAGAGACCTTTGGATGGTTGGATGAAACTCAATTTGATCGAGCATGTAAAGGTAAATGAGAGCTTGCGGGGATTTTACGCCAATATGATGGAAAATTGTAAGATCAATGGAACCATCGCTTCTTTGGTTCGGCCCATTCAGAAGATACTTTAGCAAGATTGAAATACCTAGGTTATTTGCACTTGACGTGAAGGCAACAGATGTGCTGACTCGATAGCAAATTATAGTCTTCTTTGGATTCTTGGAATCTGTTTGTTTTAGAGTGTCCACCTAGTGAACTTCAAAGTCTCATAGTTGATGATATTTCCGGGGCTTTCATGCCTAGGAATTTGTGTTTAAAATAGTTTCATTTTCTTTGTTTTTTTTGTTTTGTTGTGAATTCGATGAAAAAATCACACCAATAACAAACTTGATGTGTGGAGCAAGGAATAATCAAGCAACCAAAAAACAAAGTGTATGGAACAATTATAAACACAAGCCAAAAGTAGAAAACAGAGAGAGAGAAAAGAAGAGAGAACACAAAAGAATTTGTTGACCCAGTTCGATCCAAATTGACCTAGTCTGGGGGAGAGAGCAGCCCTCCGTTTCACCTTGCTGCTCTTTGCCTTGCTTCCCACTACACCAAGTAGCTCCACAAGTTTACACCTTATGTTTTCAACCATTGGAATGTCTTCCGCCTTTTTGAAGATCCTTGTGTCCCAACTACTCAAGGAATTTTAGGTAGTTCCACAAGTGCACACCTTAACCCCTTCAGCCATCGGAATGTCTTCCGCCTTCTCGAAGGTCCTTGCAGTCCAACTACATTAGGAATTTTAGGTAGTTCGACAAGTATCCACCTTAACCTCTTCAGCCATTGGAACATCTTCCGCCTTCTCGAAGAATCCTTGCAGTCCAACTACACTAGGAGTTTTAGGTAGTTCCACAAGCATTCACCATAACATCTTCAACACAGGACATCTCCCGCTTCCTTGAAGGTCTCCTTGCATCCAATCACCCTTGGCCTTTTTTTAGGGTAATACCGCAAGCCGTGCTATACATTCTTCAACCTCTGGAATGCCTTCCGTCTTCATGAAGAAATCCCTTGATCACCACTAGAGCATAGCACCCAAGGTCCTCCATAGTCGTACCATTACCGGTGTGTTCAACTCCACCTCAAGGTGAGTGTACCTGACCTCAACTAGCAAATGCATACATCCCACTATGTCTTCAACCTTGAAACTCCACCTCGACAGGTAGATCATGAGTATTGTTACCTCTGCCTCTCCAAATTGATGTTGAGTGTTTAACGTCTCTCTAGACGATCACCGCTCCACTAGGCATCATTCTCAAGGTGAGAAACATCACCTTCTTCATCCTCCAAACAACACCACACCATCAGAGCACCTACATCCTCAAGACGCACCTCAATGTTCTCCAAATCACCAATGATTTTGTTGAACTCCGAAGGTTGCTCCATGATGGCCTTTGACTCCACCATCTTGAATGAGTAGAGTTGTTGCTTTAGGAATTGTCGATGAGCCAAAGACTTTGTCATATACAAATATTCAAACTTTGACCACATCGATGTCGCGGTTGGTTCCTTCGCTACTTCTCTCAAAACTTTGTCCCCGAGGCACAAGACAATGGCACTCCTTGCCTTGTCCACCATC
>Ga0315913_1002999_pt1 | contig 20119 bp, 15 predicted proteins | sample MpolsnodulesMG_FD_207736 | JGI IMG/M metagenome (GOLD analysis project Ga0315913, IMG submission 207736) | Medicago polymorpha root nodule microbial communities from Los Angeles, California, United States - small nodules | ecosystem: Host-associated > Plants > Roots > Nodule | place: USA... | reverse complement strand
ATCTAAGCCCTCATTGCAAATTTCACAAAGATTAAGAAAATGTGAAACTGTAATTAATATGATCATTTTGTGCGAGGATATTACGAAATTATCCTTGTTTGTAGTGTATTCAAATTTGACTTTTTCATATTCCAAGGTAAATTAGAAGTATTAATTAAGGTTATGTTTGAAAAAAAATAATAAATGCATTTAGAAAATTGAAAGAGAGGTTATATTTAGGACACATTTTTGTTCTCAATGAGTGCTTAGGATTAGGGACTGAGGGAGTATAGTTCTATGTAACATACGGATTTTAAAGACGCAGGGCTGACCCAATATGTTTAAAGGTTTAGAGCAAATTTTACGATGATGCCTTAAAAATAAAATTAATTTTATTGTGTCTAAGTGTTGAATCTAGGACAAGTAAGATATGAGACCTTCATCCTAACCAACTAAGTTGAACGAACATTTAAAATTAGTTTATCATATTATGTATTTATAATTAAATTAATATTTTTTTAGGCTATTTTTGGCCTAAAATTTTGAGGCCTAAATTCCTATCTTGGCCCTTAAGATGACCATGTAAAGACGCTTTGCAAGCACAATTATAGTTACAACTTACATGCATGTATAATAAAAGATTTTGAGGTTTTGGCGACCGCGTCGCGAATATCTCATCTGGATATGCCCCAATTTAAAACCTTGCACGCAATTGTGGTTTCAAGCTTGTAAATCAATATTTTCTTAGTATTTGATTGCGATGCGAACCGATTTAAAACCTCGAGAGGTAAAATCTAGGAAGTGTCATTATTTTGGAAATCTAACAAGAGTTTGTTCATTGGATTTGTTACAGGAATCTATTAACCAATCATTATTAAACTTGCTAAGTTATCCATGGATAAAAGATAGAGTAAGGAAGGATTTGCTTTCCATTCATGGAGGATACTATGATTTTTCAAATTGCTCGTTTGAGAAATGGACCCTTGATTTTAAAGAATGCAGTGTTGATGAAGAAAGAAGCAATTATGTTGTCAAAGAAAAAGAATTTTGGTTCTGAGGGAATGATTTATGCTGATTGTGATATCAAAATTTGTCATGATTCAATTATGTAAAGAAGTTAATGTAAAATTATAAATAAATCAATATTGTGCAAAGAAGCTCCTGTGGAATCTAAACAGCAGTACATTGTAAGTATGTGGTCCCTAACTACGTTAATAAAAGAGTATACAATACATTAACGATTTAACATGTGACGGTTGCATCAAATGATAGCCAGACATATCATATAGGAAACATGGTTATATTTGTTCAACTAAAAACTAAACTCGGAGAATATTCAAATGATTCAACCTTCCGTTTGTAGATAAAGTGGTAAACTGCATAAAATAGTCGTTATAACTGACTTTTTAATGATGCTTGATACTCAAGTTTTTTTTAATGATTCATCATTACACGAACAACTTATATTTTATCTTTTTTTATTTTATGGAAACCATTTCTAACGTGTAAAAAAAACCGCAAGTCAAAATACTCCTTCTATCAAGTTGTTCGTGTTGTGAATTCGATGAAAAAATCACACCAATAACACACTTGATGTGTGGAGTAAGGAATAAATCAAGCAACCAAAAAACAAAGTGTATGGAATAATTATAAACACAAGCCAAAAGTAGAAAACAACGAGAGAGAGAAAAGAAGAGAGAACATAAAAGAATTTGTTGACCCAGTTCGGTCCAAATTGACCTAGTCTGGAGGAGAGTGCAGTCATCTGTTTCACTATAATGATGAGTAACCTTACAAAAGAGATATCAATGGGTTACAAGAATAAGTCTTCCGCCTAATTCTACCCAAAGTCCTAATCTCTTCTCGTAACCAAGAGACTCAATCCTAATAGTATTTCCCAAGGTAAATCAACCCTCAAACCCTAGTGTTTGTTGCCAAAGAGACAAACTTTATACAAACCCTAGTTTTGTTGTTGCCTTTCTAAACCCTTGTTTCAGCCCCCTCTATCTCCAAGTTTACACTAATAAAATGTCTATATTTATAGTAAAAGTATCCCTCATAAATTGGAACAAAATCTCAGCCCAAAAATACGTTTCTGTTATATTTTCTGCTGGCAAATTCGGACCCCGAATTCCTCCATTCGGCCACCGATTTTTGCCGAACCAACAGACAAAAAACAACACTCAAATTCGGGCCCCAGACAGCTCCATTCGGGCCCAGATTTTGACAGATTCAGCAAACTTCAAATTTCTCCAATTTTGAGTCACTTTCACAACAGTTCGGGCATAAATGTTGATGTGTTATATTTGTTTTTAACAAGATAAAATGAATTACATTAACAAAACTACAACAATCCCTTTAGCACAAGGTGTGCCAAAGAGACTACTAAATGTATAATCAGTCTAATGAAGAACAACAAAACAGAGCTAGCCGATACCCAAACACATTAGGGAATTCGACCACATAACTTAGTACCAAAAACAAAAGTAATTTGCTTAACTTTCAGCCACCACAAGAATAATATTTTACTTTTTCAAGTAGCTGGTAGCTAGTGCATTCCTGATTTTTAAACAACCTATTATTTCTTTCAGTCCACAAGATCCGAGAGCACAAAAGCCATATGAGCTGTAGAAAATTATGTCGTGCTTTTAGACGATCTGTGTAATAAATAAACTGATAGTAGTGATTCTGAATAACCTGAGTGTCGACACCATCAAACCCAATCCAAGCTCGCACCATCGGCCAAAGGGAAGCGAAATGTGGACATAGAAGAAACATTTGTCATGCGTCTTCAAGGTGGCCACATCCAGCCACACAAAACCGAGCCTCTAAAGAGATGACACCGCGAGTCGCCAGATTTGTTTTTGTTGGTAATCTATCGCGAAGCAATCACCAAGCAAAAACAAATACCTTCAAGGGAACCTGCTTATGCCATATTAAGTCCATGATGGGAGAAACATGAGCATGCTCATTAGATGTCAGCATTTCATAAACACCACAAACAAAATAACCCCATATTGGATCCAGATGTCACTGCCACACATCTGAAATAGTATCCTGCAAAGAAACTATCAGTAGTAATGTCCTATCATTTCCTCCTCCCACACCTATAAACTACGACACCACCTCCACACCTCACCCCCTTCCTCCCATCCAGACAAACATATATTCCTAACCGTAATCGTCTTGTTATCAGGCAAATCATAGAGACGCCGAAAACGATCACGAAAAGACACGCCACCACACCAAACATCACGCCAAAAAGACATCGTCGCGCCATAAATGTATTGCATAAAAAATAATGATATTCAACGTATTATAAATTTTACAATTACATTTTCTCCCATATTTTTCTCTCTATTTTCTGAAAATTTATTATAAATATTCTAAATAGAAGAATATCTAACATATAAAAAATGATTGCTCAATATATGCTAAGGTGATTACTCAACCGATCGGGTCGTAACTAGAGCTGTTAAAATGGGTATTTGTCGGCCCGCCAAACCCTTTAAAACATAGGGCTTGGACATTAAAATTAAGAATTCTGCTCTTTACCCAACAAAAATTGCTCGCTCCCAACTGAATTGACTATTTTGCCCTAGTGTGAGTTAACTCACGTTGCGTGAGTTAAGTCACACTGAATATTATTTTCGAATAAAACCCAGCAAGCAACCACACAACTCCATTTTTTTCCCTCCACCTCCGAAAACCCAAAAAGTGCGAATCTTTGGGTCAAAATCTTCATTCCAAATCATTGCAAATCGTCAGGAAGCAAGTTTCTACGTTCATCAAGCATCAAAGAACATGTAATGTATCCTCAAAACTCATCTGTTTTTCCTGATTTTTCTGCAAGGTTCGTAAGTTTTTTGTACTAGTTGATAGGGCTCAGCGTGAGTTAACTCACGCTACTATGATGCCCAAAATTTGAATTTTTGCGCCCTTTTTTTTCCTTGCTTTGCTTGCTGCACAAGTTATTTATTTATTTTTTCCTTGTTATTTTTTATTCAATTGACATAGAGTGATATGGTTGAAAATGTGGCGGATGATGGCGTTGAACCGAAACCGCCCAAAATTGAAGCTTTCAGCGTAGGCGTAGGTTCCAGCGATGTCAAACCAACTAAAGATGTGAAGTTTAAACTGAAAATTCCTTTTCAAGCTCACATTGTTCACAACCAAGCAAAACCAAAACCGGTACCTACCGGTAACTTTAACTTTGAAGAAAAACATAATGTGGTACCTACCGGTGTTCATGTTATTGAAGTAAACACCGGGTCATTTTTTGCAACAAATGAAAGATGGAGAGATCGAGAAGAATTACTTGGTTGGGTTCGTCGACAAGTGGCAAAGGCCGGATTTACTATTTCTATAGATAAATCTAGTTTAATAAGGTCATACTTGACGATGCAATGTGAAAGGAGTGATGAATACAAGCCACCTAAGACGAGGAAGAAACTGAAGCTTGAAGGCACGGGATCAAGGAAATGTGAATGTCTGTTTAGGTTAAAATACTTCTTTGAGAAGAATACACAAGAATGTTGAATTGCAATGCTTTGTGTAATTCACAACCATGAGTTGGCGCCAAAGTTAATCGGCCACCTTCTTGCGGGTCGACTAAAAGCGGAGGAGAAGCAAAGAGTTATCGACATGACAAATATCTTGGCGCCGCCTAGGAATATTCTCACGGATTTGAAGGAAAAAAACAAAGAAAGTGTGACAATCATCAAGCAAGTGTACAATGCACGAACTAGATGGCGCAAGGGGCAAAGAGAGGACAAAACGGAGATGTAATACTTGATTTCAAAGTTGGAGAAGCATATATACGTCTATTTTACAAGAGCAAATAGTGAGGAAACCACTCTTGAAGACTTATTTTTTGCTCATTTAGAGTCAATTAATATGCTTAACACTTTTCATACTGTTTTAGTCATGGACTCTACTTACAAAACCAACACCTACTGAATGCCGTTATTTGAGATTGTTGGTGTTACCTCTACCAAATTGACGTATTCGATTGCATTTTCCTTTCTTTCCTTTGAACAAGAGAATAACTTTACTTGGGTACTTGAGATGTTGGTTGGTCTTTTGACCTCAAAACTCAACATGCCTAAGGTGGTTGTCACTGATAGGGACACCACTTTGATGAATGTCGTTGCCAAAGTTCTCCCAAAAACAGACCATATACTTTGCTATTTTCATATTGAGAAGAATGTCAAAGCTAAGTCCATCAAGGATTGTAGAGTCAAAGTCAAGCCTTCAGATGCAAAAGTTGTTGGCAAACCTGTGAAGGAAGCGAATGATGAGAAGCATTGTGATAATGTTAAGAAAATAGTGAGGGCTTGGAGAGATGTGGCTAACTCTCCTACTGAGGATTTATATGCAATTGCATGGTTGAAATTCAAAGAGGAGGTATGCGGACCATTTCCAATGTTTGTTAAATATGTTGAAACCACAGTTATGCCCCTTAAGAAGCATTTTGTGATGGCATGGACGAATAAATTTTTGCATCTAGGGTGTAGAACCACCAACATTGTTGAATCGGCTCATGCACAATTGAAAAGATATTTGAGGAGTAGTGTGGGAGATTTGGTATCATGTTGGGATGAAATTGACAAAATGTTGAAAAACCAATTAGGTGAGATACAAGGAAGTTTTGGGAGGAGCATAACTGTCATGGTACACAAGTACAAAAAACAGAAATTATTCTCTGAGTTGGAGGGATGTCTCTTGAGCCATTTTGGGTTTTATGGATGAAGAATTACAACGTTTTAGGACATTCAGCTTTGCTAAAGAAGATTGTGTTTGCGTGCAAATGACAACGTATGGGTTGCCTTGTGCTTGTACTATTGCCGAGAAGAGAAAGAAAAAATTGCCTATTCTTTTGGATGAAATACACTCTCATTGGCAAAGGTTAAGTGTAATTGAAGAAGAGATTGATGCACATTTTTCCGTTACGGAGGAATGAACCGTCATTCAAGAACGTCTCAAGAGGGCCCATTACAAGATGAAACTCCATATCAAAGAAACGTTGGGTGAACTAGGATTTCCGGAGGACACAATGTTGAAGCCACCTCCAAGAAAAGTGGTAACCAAGGGATCACCTAAAAAGGTGAAGTCTACCGAAAACGAGGTCCACGGGTCGAATCCCCTCTAGGTGGGAGACTATTGATTTTCAAAATCTCGACAGTCAATTCTCACAAGTCAAGAGTAATGTTTCAAAGAGTAAAGGTCCACGTCTTGGCATTTGCTCCCGCTCACAAGCTTCGACTCCTACTTCAAAATTAATTCCTTATTTGAAAATACCATACATTTCACAAATTCCAATGATCATGAGACCTTACATTGAAGACATTGTGAATGTTAGAGGGGATGGTAATTATGGTTTCTGGGTCATAGCTAGGCACTTGGGAATGGATGAGGATAGTCATGTTTTGGTTCATCATTCACTTATTAATGATTTCAAAAATTATAAGAGTGACTATTTGCCGATATATGGTACCGAGAGGCCTTTTAAACTTATCTTAGATGGTTTACGCCCTCCAATAAGTAGAAGTTGTATTACGTTGATAGATAAGTGGTTGACCACTCCGAATATGGGTCACATTATTGCTACTTGCTACAATAGAGTCGTTGTTCTATTGACTTTGTCCGAAATAGGTATATGTGAGACATATTTCCCAATCCGAGGTGCTCCACCACTGAAGCCATATTCCAACATCATGTGTCTTTGCTTAATTCCCGGTCACTTTCTTCATGTTTTGTAGAAAGAAGATTGTCCATTACCACCTCCTTGTAAGGAGTGGATGAATCACAAGATTGACGAGGCGGAGAAATGGTATTTTGAGTTTATGGATAGACAAGCCGCCTTCAAGGAAATGTGAAGCCGCCAAAGAAACCAACAAATGAGCACAATCCTATTACTTGTGACACTCCGACTCCGAAAAAGCCAAAGCAAAATTTCGAAGTCATGGATGAAGATGTTGATTATGCACTATCAATAGTCTAGTTAGATAGGTTATGACACTTTTTGGTCGGTCGATGTTCGTCCTATTTTTTGATGGTATTACACCCTGACGTATTTTTTAGTGGCCGGTTATGTAATTTGGATATTTATGGCCAATATGTAACTAACATTATATATATTATATAAATATATGAAGTGAATATTTTTTGGTGGCTGGTTATGTCACGCCAATTATTGCTTGCATTTTTTGTCTCTAATTATTCAACTATTTATTTTATCTTTTTTGTCTCATATTTGTTTTTCATTATATTTTGTGAAGTGAAACATGTGTGAAGATGCACAAGATCCAGTTGAACTTCATGTCCTTTATGCAACCGTGAAAAAAAGGGTTAGGTTCTTTGTAAACACCACCGACAAGTTGGACGAGTTGAAGGCAAAACTTGACAGATACTTTATCCATATTGGTTCAAATCAAAGAACATATGATGTAGTAGTAAATGTGCCAGGCATTGACTTGGGGGAGGATAAGTAAGAGGACTTCTGGAAGACCGTGTATTATCCACAACTTCTCGAAGATGATAGCGACGTTGATTACATCTTTAGGTTAATGGTTGAGAATAAAACTTTACATCTTTATGTCCGATCCGTTGAAGTGTAATATTAATGAACGTGTAATAGTCTAATGTGTTTGAATTTGTGTCCGTAATGTTGAATTTAAATGAATTTGTGTTATGTGTAATCTGGATCGTTTATGTGTCATTATGTGTGATTAAGTGATTACGCGTCATTAACGACGAATTTGTGTAATTTGGATCGTTTATATGTGATTATGTGATTTTGGGAAAAACAATGAATTTTGGTTATTTAGACCGTTATGTGATTTTAAGAATTTTAATACAAATTCATGTAATTTGGATCATTTACGTATCGTTAAGTGTGATTAAGTGATTACGGGTCATTACCGGCGAATTTGTGTAATTTGGATTGTTTGGATCGTTTATGTGTGATTATGTGATGGTGTGAAAAACAATGATTTTGTGTAATTTGGATCGTTTACGTGCGATTATGTGATTTTGTTGTTAAACTGACGTAATTCGGTTCAGTTATGAATGTGTCGTGATTACGGGTCATTTATGACATTTCAATATTTTGTTCAGTTACTGCATTGCATTAAATGCAGTAACTGTTATCTGCTATGAACGTGAGTTAACTCACGTTAGTGTAAATGGCAATGTGAGTTAACTCATATTGAGTTAACATGTGTAGGGGTATTTTCGTCTTTTCAGTTGGGAATGAGCAAAAACTGTTGGGTAAAGAGCATAATTCTAAAATTAAAGCCTGAATTTTTTTCATGACCTTTTAGTCCGACCTGTAAAAGCCCGTTTAAAATAGTCGGTTTAGATCACGAGTAGCCTACAACAGGGGCGGATGCACATTGGTGCCATGTGGAGCCACATGTTTAGCAGTAAGTATTTTTGGCTGTTGTCACTTTAGCAGTAAGTATTTTTGCCTTGCATAGTGTTTATTTTTATGGAATTGCTGAGTATTGGGTTGACAGGTGCTTGCTCTTTTGCTTTTAGCACCTTTGTAAGAGCACACTACTGTATTTTAGATTATTTGATCCGCGAGTTTTTGTGTTTCTTACACAATCTCGACGAGAATAATATTTGTTGATTAAAAAAAATTAGTTTGCATTATTATTTATTTGAAATTTTAGCTCCACATGTACCTAAAGTCTGGATTCGCCCATGGCCGACAACCCGCCTAAATTAAAAAAAAGAAAAGGAGGATGATTCACGTATAAATACATGGGAATGAAATGTTGACTTAAAAAAGGAAATTTTTGGATTCAATGCCGTGATTGCGCTTATGTTTTGGAATCTAAATGCAGGCATGACATAGTAGGAAAGGAAGCTAAGGCTATATCACACCCCTTCACAAACTTGGACTCTATTTCTAAAAACAAATATTCCAGAAACATATAAAAAACAACAGTAAACTATTTTTGAGTTTCATTGAATCAATAAGAGACATATAAAATAAAAATGGTTTCTGAAGGATAGCAAGAAGCAGAAAAAGAAATTAAACTGCATTTCTAGGACTCTATATATAATTGACTTCTCAAGTTTACCGTGTTATAAATACAATTTTTCTTTTTTAAAGGTGGTTAGTTTTTTTTTTTTTTAGCAAAAAAAGGGTGGAAGCAAAGAGCGAACCAACCCAATATATATAAACAAAAAGAAATAGATACAAGAGGGAGGGGACTAGGTTAAAACTCCCAAACTAAGACGTAAATTTAAAGTTAGTCCTTCTTTCTTTGTTACTAAAGAAAGCAGGTCTAATGAAGTCAGAAACATCATCCCAAAAAGAAATGGAACTTAGAGATAGACCATGAGTGGCCAAAGAGTCGGCCACTTGGTTACATTCTCTATAAAGTAGCTAGTTGTGTACCCTTGTGATGGAGCTAATTAATAATTAGATTCGACATAATATTTCATTTGTTATAATAAATAGATTATATTTAAATTACAATCCAAAAATGGCGCTCCATTTGATCATATTTACAAGTAATTTTTATATTTTTAAATTTATTTAATAATTGATGTTTCTGAAATATAATATAGTCTATATATATTACTTATTAAATGAAATTGAAAAAAACACAGAGAGTATATTGTTACTACAAATAAATTTTATATTGTTTTTCAACTTTTTAAAGTATATGCATGCCGGCTCATTTAGCTTTCAATCTGTATAGGGTCGAACTCATGTGGTTTTTTTAAAATTCATTTTTAAACATGGCTTTTTGATTCGGCCTGTGAAAGTCGAAAGCCTGTTAGAGTCGACCTTAAATAGGTCAGATAGTCTGTTTAGACGGTTCTACTTGGTTATTTTTCCTTAAAAAGTTTATTGAGCAATTACTTTATATCAATTTTTGAAAAGTGTTATAAACAGTCAATTATGAATAAAAATAAAAATAAATTATATTTTTAAGGATTAATTTTTTTCCCAGAGGTCTTAAAGATTTAAATTAACTTGATCAAAAATAGCTTAATTGTTTTCAGAGGTTAATATTGTTTTTTTTGTTAAGATTACGGTGATTATAAACTTAAAAATTTATCTAATGAAATAAACTATCGAAATCTAGCATTATGTTCCTATAATATATAGTAGTGAAAAGACGCGTACGAACTCATCTTTTCGTTTTTTATTGCGTTGCGTTTAAAAATTATAAATGATGTTCTTTATGAAATTTTGATTTTGATTAAAAGTAAAAATATAAATTCTTTTTGCTTTCAAATTATAACAAATCAAATTAATCATAATTATCTATTTTAATGACATCAACAATATACCAAAAAATATAATTTAAATTCTTATTTTTTTAATGACACAAACAACAATCTTTATTATAAAAAAGTTGTTTAAAAATATAATTGAGACAATGAAAAGTGAGCTCATATATTTATCAAGTTTGTTAATATTTGTTTTAAAGGGTAGATACCGTTAATCACAAAGACTATTGAATTATTATCGTCTTCATTGCTCGCTCGCAAAACAGCCATCACAGAAGAAAGTGCAGTGCAGCATCGAGCGGAACCATGATCTCACAGTTCTTCGTACTTTCACAGCGTGGCGATAACATCGTTTTCCGTGACTGTTAGCTTCTCTCTCTCTCTCTCTCTCAACTTCAATTTTCCATTCCGATTTTCGTTTTTCTTTACTCTTGGATCTGATTCTATTTTCCTTGATCCAATATTTGCATCAATTATCGATTCAAATTTACGCATCCAGATCTTAATTTAATTGCATCTTGTTCGTGTGCTAATTAATTCAATCAGAAAATCTTGAAATCTGAACTTTGTGTTGCTAATTGATTCGTATTATATGAATGCTGAAGTTTTGATGAGGTTTATGCACTGTTTGAATCATGTTGCACGAGCTCAAAAGCATTGGAATTCGGAATAAATCTATATTCCTTAGAATTTGAAACCTGTTAATTTTGCCACCGAATGGAATGAAAACATGATATAGTGACTAATATTTTGAGAATGGTAAATGAATCTTTCAGTGGCTATATTGACTTAATTCTCTATATTGCAGATCGTGGTGAGGTCCCAAGGGGAAGTGCAGAGATATTTTTCCGCAAAGTAAAGTTTTGGGAAGATGGCGAACTGCAGGAGGCACCACCTGTCTTTGTAGGTATTATCTTTTTGGATCAGGAAGAGAGTATGTATTAACATGATTTAGGCTTGAAATAATTGGATCGTCATGTTTCCTTTGTATCACATACATAGTAATTTTCATTGGAACATTACCTTAGAACACCCACTGTCCCACCCTGTTACTTTGCATAATACAATTGGAAATGTTGAAATTTCAGAAATGTTGCAAATGTGAAAAAGGCTTCGTACTTTGTAGTTTGTAGATGATTGACCAGTCATGCTAATTATTAATAGGATTTTGCTAGAAGACACCTTTTATGAAAAGGTGTCTTTTAGCAAGTTATCCTATAAGCATTTGCTAAAAGACACCAACTAATTTTTATGAAGGTGTCTTTTAGCAAGTTATAACTAAAAAGTTGATAATCATACCTTGAGGTGTGGATTGTTAAAAGACACCTTCATGGGTGTCTTCTAGCAAAACCCATGTTTATATCTCAGAAAATGAATTTTATTGAAGCTGTAAATGTCTATTCTTGTTATGTCATTTGCAACTCTTCTGGTAGAATATGCTGATTTCTTATGTTTTATTTTATTTGTTTGTTGACAGAATGTAGATGGTGTAAATTACTTTCATGTGAAAGTTGTTGGCTTACTGTTTGTTGCAACTACAAGGGTTAATATATCACCTTCCTTCGTCTTCGAGCTTTTACAAAGAATTGCTCGTGTTATTAAAGATTACCTTGGGATTCTCAATGAAGACTCATTACGAAAAAACTTTGTCCTGGTTTACGAGTTACTCGATGAAGTTATTGTGAGTTCTTCTACATAACTGATCTTATATTTTCTCAACTGTATTGTTTCTTCTTTTAATTATCTACTTTCTCTTGATTGTTCCCCTTTATTGGTATTTAAATCTACTCTTCATACCCTCTATTGAGTCTTTGCTATCAATATGAAGTGGTTTTTTGGACAGTGAATATCTGTAGCATAGCATCTGATAGGTTTGAGAGATATGCTCTTAATATTTTTATGGAATTAAAATGGAAATGAAAACCACACTAAATTTCTGATGGATGTTGTTTCTGTTTTTCTTTATAAAAAGAACAACAAATGCCTATTTGATTTTTTATGTTTTACTCTTGCTTTGACCTAAGATTTACATTTAATTAATCATGTTTCCATTTTTTTTACCCATGAGGGACCTGATGTCATTATTTGAACCAGGATTTCGGTTATGTGCAAACAACATCTACAGAATTGTTGAAGTCCTATATTTTCAATGAGCCACTTGTAATTGATGCAGCACGTCTGTCACCTCTTGGACCTGCTGCAATCTTTTCTGTAAGATTTCTAATATCTTTTATTTCAAGCACTTAATATCTTTTGCGGTTGTGTTTATGATATAGTAATTCTTCATTTTTGTTTCATGCAGCAGGGGACAAAAAGAATGCCGGGAATAGCTGTTACAAAGTCTGTTGTTGCAACAGAGCCTGGGGGTAGAAGGAGGGAGGAAATCTTTGTGGATATAATTGAGAAAATCAGCATCACTTTTAGCTCTAGTGTGAGTACATAGACTTAATATCTGTATGGATTTTTTATTGGTCTATTTTTGCTTCATCTCATGGGTACCTTTGCTTACGGTTTCCAGGATTTCAACTGATAAAACAAATTTCTATCTCGGGGGGCAATAGTTGAGATCATATTTAATTCCTGACTCACTTTTGTACTTGAAACTTATTTAATCTGAGCAAACAACCATTGAGTTCAATTAAAAGTGTATTTAGTTACTGTTTTCCTCTTAAATGGCTAAACTAATTTAATGAAACATAATGAGTAACTGTTGGATGCATTTTTGTGATGCACAATAGTGGACTAGCGATGTTTTATGGTAGTGAATGTTAGGTGGTAAAGTTCCGGCAAGAGCACACGGTAAGTGTTGCGAAATGAAAATAATTGTGGTTAATGAGTGAGCGGGCATACAAGAAAAGACGAGGTAATGATTGAGTGTATATGAAGAAATTAAAAGTAACATACTTAGAGGAAAAATTAACAGACTCTCTCTCTCTAGCTAAAATGGATTGTCCATAGATACCATACTATGAAAAGTCTACTTGATGGAGATAGGCCAATAAATAGATGTGGAGAAGGGCCAAGTAAAACCATGAGAAGCCACTAAAACAGATGCAGATCTGAAGACCTTCCTAAAAACTTAGCATTTGACAAAATGACATTGTTCAATCTATGTAGATACCTAGTACGAAACGGATTTCATTCTTGTTGATGCACATTTTGAAGTACTGCTACCTAGTGTGATAAGCTTGGTTGTTGTTAGTTGTATTTCAAGTTATTCATGTCCCGTATGTTTTGTTTGTCATTCTTAATATTCTTAATGGCTCAGGGATATATATTGACTTCTGAGATTGATGGCACCATACAAATGAAGAGCTATCTTACTGGCAATCCTGAAATTCGCTTAGCTCTTAATGACGACCTTTCCATTGGAAGAAGCGAGGGACCAGTCTCTGGTATCTTTTTTCAGTTCTTTTAGTTTTTAATTTTCACAATTGAAGATTCATGCTTAAATATCTGGCCTGGTACTGTTACAATTAAGAATCTTTAGATATTCCCTTAATTGTACAACTTCCTAGATTGATTGTTATTACTCCTAGAATATACAACTTCCTAGGCTAGTGCTTACATATTAAGCATTCAATGCATTTATTGTAAAACCTTTATAAATAGTGTGTGATCTCATTTTGGACACAAAATTTATAGAGCTTTACATAATTTTACATGGTATCAGAGCAAGTTCCGATTCTGTGAACTTTTCCCTGTGCTTCACCGCCGCCGGAAGCACCACCTATTAGAAGTGTTTCAGTAGGTGTTTATCAGTGTGCTCATCCCTTCCAGTGACCTTCACACTCCTTCCTGTTGTGTTTATCACTGTGCTCATCTCTTCCGGTGACCTTCACACCCTTTTCTGCTGTGCAAGTACCAGCTTCCATTGAGGTGTTTATCACTATGCTCATCCCTTTCAGTGACCTTCAGACTAGTGCTTCACACCCTTTCTCTAGATGTGCAAATACCAATTGCCACTTTTCCGGTGTGACCCAACACCAAACGCCACAACCAATCGCATCGGAATCCTCCGGCGAGCATGGTGGTTCTTTTATCAATGCTACCAGCTACCACACGCGCAGCTGCCCCCTCCACACGTGGCCCCACACGTCGCCTCCAGATTTGTGCATGAAAGCGCGTGCAGCCTTCTCTGGCCACCAGCTTCCAGTGCTGTCCGTCTCAGAAACCGTCTTCCACATTACGAGGTGGTTTCAGTAGTTTGATGACTCCTTTCCCACATATGGTTCATATTGGTGGTGCCTTTTCCTTCCTATCAACACCCAATCTGGTGGTGACTCGGTGACTATATTCTCACAGATGATTATTAATGGTGCCTCCTCTTCCAGTTGATGATCATCTTGATGGTGATTTTTGTTTTGCTGTAACAAGACTGGTGCATGTCATGTATGCAGCTTGAGGAGGGGGTGTTAAAATTAAGAATCTTTAGATATTCCCTTAATTGTACAACTTCCTAGATTGATTGTTATTACTCCTAGAGTATACAACTTCCTAGGCTAGTGCTTACTTATTAAGCAAGCATTCAATTTGTTTATTGTAAAATCATTATAAATACAAGGTGTGTGATCTCATTATGGACATATAATTTTACACAGAACTTCCTAGATTGATTGTTCTTACTCCTAGAGTATACAACTTCCTAGGCTAGTGCCTACTTATCAAGCAAGCATTCAATTCGTTTCTTGTAAAACCATTATAAATATAAAGTGTGTGATTTCATTATGGACACACAGAATTTACACAGCTTTACATCATTTTACAAAACAATTGTCTCCAGTGGTCTACCCATAAAACTTATTTTTGAAATGTTTCTAGAGCAGGTTATCGGAGTTCCTCTGGCTCAGGAGCAGTGGTATTAGATGACTGCAATTTCCATGAATCTGTTCGTCTGGATAGTTTTGAAACAAACAGAACTCTATCCCTGGTGAGTACATAAGCAGTAGTATTTCTTCAGATTTCTTTCTTTTGATTATTATTTTAACTGTTGTCTTGGATTGCCAATTTTTAGATACCTCCCGACGGTGAATTTCCAGTCATGAATTACCGTATGACCCAGCCATTTAAGCCTCCTTTTCGCATCAATGCTTTGATTGAAGAGGCAGGGTCCCTTAAGGTGATATCTACTTTTCAATATTTATATTCTTTTTTTATTCTTTTTTTGTTTCCTTGAAAATGTGCTAATCACAACGATGTTGTATATAAATTTCCCCCCTCCCTTGTGAGGTCACTGTTCCCAATTAGGTTCTTAGGTCGGATATCTCGAAGGCAACTGAAAGAAAACGATACTATTTCCAATGTTTCATGTTTTAGTATAAACCATTTTTCAAATCTTAAAGTTGCTTTCATACTCAATAACACTTCTGAATTTATATTACAGGCAGAAGTATTTCTTAAAGTAAGTGCCGAGTTTGCCTCAAGTATAACAGCAAACACTATTAAAGTGCAGATGCCACTACCGAAATATACCACCAGGTATTATTGTTATTATTATATATAGTACTTATGTATCAGTTAATAAATGACAAGAAAGTATGTTTCACTGATAGTAGTTAGAAACTTTCACAGAACTGGTTTGATGCATTCAACGATTGAAGTCTTTAAAATTTTGGGTCGTGGTTTTGTCTTACTATAGGTGCATAGAATGCCAAATAGGTTTTGAACAGGAGTAGAACTAGGTATAAAACTCTGGATGGGATGGTTGACTAATTTAAGAACTAAAATGTTTGGAGGAATTAATTATTTACTCCAATTAAAGAACAGTTTTTAAAATTTCCTCCCTCCTTGAGTAAACATGATTGCATTCCTCCACTGGTTATGCTGAATGAAATTTTGAGTTAACTATCAATTAATATGTATAACTACTTGATTAGACTCTCTAGATATTATCAAATCTTTTGTTTGTGATCAATATTGAAAGAATTGCAAACTTGCATTACCAACTCATCTAACAGATTGTTCTATTAGGTAATGGCCCATGAATAGTTGTACACATAACATGCTTACTCATCCAAGGACCCTTTGATCATGATGTCTGTACTAATACTATGAGTTACTAACTTTTGCTTATGCTAAATTTCGTTTCCTGTTTGAAGAATTGAGTCAGCAAGTATTGTTCTCTTGACCATTTGTTCGTGAAGGTTTTGATACTGTTGAAAATAAGATTAGGATCCATGTATTTATTGATATCTAGAGCCTATTGAGAGGCCCTTTCTCTTTCGGGCAATGTCCCACCACCGGCCACTGTCTCAACCGCCCGTGGCTATGTGCTGGCAGTTTTCTGGCCGGGTCTTTCTCCGTCCAACTCTCCTTCCTCTCCTTGTTCCATTTTCAAGTTTTGGGCCACAGCCAATTCTCTCTCATGTTTAAACACATTTTCTCTCTCCTAAGACTGATTCATGGTCCTCGCTGGTACTACTGATGATCCGAACACCGATACTGATGTTTTCACCAACTTCGCTACTTCTCACCTCTGTAAGGAGAAATCAGATGTTTCTAATTACAACACTTGATTTTTTCGACATCAATTTATATCAGAAAGGTTCGGTTTGGGTAACTGCGGATCCGTTCCAGTTATCGACCTGTTTGAGAAAAAACTGGTTAGGTTCATGAACTTACAGAAATGGTTCGGTTTATTTAACCGCGGTTCGGTTCAGTGGTTTTTTTGAACAGTCCTTTGTGGGAGTTAGCATATCATGCTTCATGCACATTTGTTATGGATAACTTCCGATACAAAAAACTAGGAAAACAACATTTCTTTGCATATGAAACATGTAAACTGTATTAATGATAGCTGGTCTTGTAGTTGCTGATGTGAGTAGTCATATGGAATTGTTGCAGAGTTAGTTTTGAACTGGAGCCTGGTGCTACTGGACAGACAACTGATTTTAGGGAGGCAAATAAGAAGCTAGAATGGAGTTTAAAGAAGGTAATATTCCTTATCATTTTCTCAAGTGTTTTAATTCAAGTCATTGACATTTTTTTTGGAGATAACGGTGACTGACAAGTGCGGTACACAGATTAATGGGGGATCTGAGCATACTTTACGTGCAAAGCTAACCTTTTCTCAGGAATCACATGGTATTTATTCTCGTTAGTGCATGCACTAAACAGTTAGTTTTTTTTCTTTGATTGAATGATTAATATATCAAATCAAATTTATGCAAACTTATTTCTTAACAGGTAATATAACGAAAGAATCTGGGCCTGTTAGCATGACATTTACTATACCAATGCACAATGTATCACAGCTTCAGGTAAACCAACATGTCAACTTGCTGTTTTTCTCTTATAGTTTTAATTTGACCAAAAACCTTCCCTCTATCAAAGACATCCTTGTCTACTACCCTACTAGATAGATTCAATGGTGCCCATTCCGTGAACTCTCTAATCTGTTTATTGAATACTAACCTGGTGCATCATTTCAGATGTGTTATTTTCTTATTCTCTATTTTGTCATGTGGTGTTTATATTTGCTGTGAGCCTGTGACTTAACAGTCTTGTAAACCTGTTCAAACTACTGATGTTTTTTAGTTAGCGGTGATCATGGAACAGTATTCCTTTTTATGATAATTAAATACTAGACTTGGCTGCTTGTCATTTCATTGTCTGCCAGCTGAACCACCCATACTTTTGAGCTGGCCCCTCCCCCCCACTCGTTTTATCTCTTTCTCAATCAGTTTGGAGAAATAGACAGGTGTTTTTGGCCAGTTAGTTTTAGGAATAATGTTAATATCAAATTACTGGATTTCTTTATTTTAATTGAAAAACTAAATTTACGGATGCCAAAAAACACTGCCATCTACATTTGAGTATTGTATAACTGAAGTCCCTTTAAATATTCTGACCCCTTAAAATGAAGGAGCCATTTGAACATGCCAAGTGCTTAATACATTTCCTAAACAGAAACGTTAAGTCGACATCAGCACTGTATAAAATTACGGTTTTTGTTTTTATATTACTCTCTCCGGATTTCTTTTTCTCTCTCTCCTCGGGTTACACACTCATGCTGAGTTTATTTTATACGATGTCAACTTTTTTGTGTCTCAATAACACTCCTCATCCTTGCAGGTAAAATATTTGCAAATAGGAAAGAAATCTGGATCGCATGAGCCATATCGGTGGGTTAGATATGTTACACAGGCAAATTCCTATGTTGCTCGGATATGACGCAATTAGGCAACCCCAACCCCCCTCCCCTATCTCCTCTTGTTCTTTATTATCCTTGCTTTTGTTTTATTTACTTACATTCTTTATTTATAAAGTGCATTCAAGTTATAAGTGTAGACCGCATTGTTGTATGTTTATAATTTATTACATATATACACAGTTGTTCTTAAGATATGGGATGAATTACGTCATATTTCTTGTAAACAGATAACTCAGTTCTATTATAAAGCTTTTATTTTTAAATGAGAACATTTGGTAGTGCCTATGCAAAAATCTTGTGGAAAATCTAGTTTGGTAGCACAATATTTTTTTTTTGAAGGATGGTAGCACAATCTTTTATTTCTTGTGTTTTGCTGAAGAGTTGGTGAGCTGGATAAGAGTGAGGAACAAGAGGCTTAGATTACAAGAGGTAAATGTTTAGAAAAGTAGTAACCCACTTGGTTTATGTGTGCCAACAAAGGTTGGATTCTCCGGGATAATATATCAAAACAGTGTCATGGTTTGAATCCTTGTTGGAAGAGTATTCCACATTTATAGTCAAATCATCTTGGAATAAGATTGTTGGAAGAGTATTCCACATTTATGGTCAAAATGTTTGGTGGTTGTTAAAAATTGGACCAGGGCGTTGGTGTGATTTAGCTTATTTTGAAATTAACATTTGTTGCTTTTCTTTTCACTTGTGATACTAGAAAAGTTGGTTTTAACCCAAAGTTATCTGCATATGTTAATATGATGATTGTAACTTCGCGAACTAGTTTTTTTTTGGTCAAAATCCAATGTAACTTGGAAATTGTATTCCATTCAATATGATATAAATATGATGCTATTTCATGTGTCTTTATCTCTTCAAATGGTAGAAATGGAGAAAATCATAAATGGAAAGGATCTTAACTCGTCTATGCCCGTTTGGCTCATATCACATCCTCTGCCTTTTCCGGATAATATGTTTATTAAATGAATGTTTCTTACCTTGAAATGTTAATTAAGACTATCAACTGATACTCATATATGAACATGGATTAGAAGAGAGTAAAAAACAAAGTGAAGGAAACAAATTTGACTAATAATAAATTATGTAGAAATAGGGTTGGAAATGAGTTGAGTCGAATCAAAATTGTCTGAGCTCGGCTCGATAAAAATTGGTTCGGTTGGAAACTCGACTCGAGTTTGATCAAATCAAAATTGTCTGAGCTCGGCTCGATAAAAATTGGTTCGGTTCGAAACTCGACTCGAGTTTGACACAAACTTTTTTAGGAGCTCAAGTTCAGCTCATTAGGCTAAAATCATTAGCTCAAGTCACACAATTTAAAAGTTTTACATCTTTGTCCTTTTAATTTATTTCCTTAAAAGACATAGATTAACTAAAATAAAACTTAACGAGTACCAAAATGATGTACTCTATCAGATTAGTACATGATAATTCATATAATATACGGATTATATGCAATAAACAAAAGAATATACTAGACCCATTCAAAATTAAATTACCTTAGCAAGGGAAATTGATAGTAAGCTCTTTATATTTACTGTAGTGCTCACCATCACAAGCCTATTGTAACTACGTGATGCACTTAGCTTATATAGATACTCCTCTCTCTAATGCTTACAAACTCCCCGATGTGGGACTAAATTAGTAGCTAGCTTTTGCAATGCACTTCGCTTAATTTAAAAGCTTGAACCAGATAGACTATGTCATAGAGTCAACATTCAG
>Ga0315913_1002998_pt1 | contig 20120 bp, 6 predicted proteins | sample MpolsnodulesMG_FD_207736 | JGI IMG/M metagenome (GOLD analysis project Ga0315913, IMG submission 207736) | Medicago polymorpha root nodule microbial communities from Los Angeles, California, United States - small nodules | ecosystem: Host-associated > Plants > Roots > Nodule | place: USA... | reverse complement strand
ACACACTCTATATATATATATATATATATATATATATATATATATATATATATATATTGTTGCTCTATCGTTACTCATTGCTAAATCAATTAAACTAATTTTAAAGGAAATATTAGTTTTACTTTTTTGTCGGTATTTTGTGTGTACAAGTTTATTAACAATTATGAACAAAGAAGCATTAAATTCAATAGCCGAAGGTAATACAATCTGAGTAAAAAATAAAATGGAAATGCCTTTGAAAATGTTGATAGCATGTAAGTTTATTCAACGACTAGCAGAAGTTTTATTCACGACAGGGAGCGAATTCTCTTATAAATAAGAGCAGCGAGACTCATTCATATCCATGTACTATAGAAATTCAGCCATTGTATTTTTAACTAATTAATTGATTAATGGTACTTTTACACATTTTTTATGCGATATTTGGAAGGTTTATGAGTTAATTTCGTGTTCATTTGATTCTAGATATTGAATTGAGTTGATCGTAAATTTGCATCGAGTCTAGTTGGAGTTAGAAAAAAAGTTTATGACAAACTTGAATCGAGTTTTGAGTCGAGCTTATTTTTATTGAGTACTTTTATCGAGTCGAGCGGACTCAACTAGCCCAAGTGCTAGCATTATAGTAGTTCACAAATTATCTTATGTTTGTTGTAAAAATAAATCAAACAAGTGCATACCGAACCGAATCAAACAAGTACATAAATTATACATATCAAATTCTTATAATATAATTTTAAGGAGTACAAATCCTCTAGGGAGGTCCTGTATATTTACTATAAATGCTCGTTTGTTGGTCATAATAGGATATAATCAGGCTAGGATATAGAGTTGGATAGAGACAAAATATGATATGAACATAATAAGTATTAATTTAATCACATGTTTGATGTGCACATGATAACAAATAAGATATCATTATTTTTTATAATTAAATGAGAAAATTACTCTCTAATTAATTAAGGAGAACACTAATGAGTGCCCTTCAAGCATGTGATTAATTATAAATAAGTAAGGAATGACAACATTTTAAAAACGACATAATATAAATAAGGAATGAATTTCTAAGGATAGTTTCTAACCCAATGGGATAAAAATTACAAAGACAAGTCAGTATATGATAGAAAAATAGTTTATTTTATCTTATCTTTCTGCTGCATCAAATATGATATTTAAGAAGAATATGATAAATGTATCATATCTCATCTCCCTATCATGGTCATCATAAAACCCCAAAGGGCGCTTCATTACCAATCTATGTCAATTAGGCTTTGTTTGGATGTTGAAAGGAAAGAAAGTAAAAGGAAAGAATGTTTAAGGAATGAAAGTGAGTGGAAAGAGAGTGGAAAGTAAGATGATTTTTTGATTGTTTGGTATGAGTGAAAGTGAAAAGAAAGTGAAAGGAAAGAATGGTGTATTTTTTATTGAATGTCACAAATGCCCTTATATATAATATATAAAAGAATGATGGCATCAAAGACAAAATAGGAACAACAAAAAATTTGTAGCTATCGTCCTACTTTCTGTCCATTAGAGAGGGGAAAGTTTTTGTGTGGGTCCCTCACCCAATTTGTTCCTTCCATGCCACTATTCTTTGGATTCAAAGGAGGAAAAGAATATTGAAATCCGTGCTTTCTTTCCTTGATGTATCTTTCCTTATGCCTTTGAGTAGATCCAAACAATACCTTGATCACAAAAAAGAAAGACTAGACAAGATGGTACATGATTATTTTGAAACCAACGGTGGAGATCAAGAATGACTTTACACGTATATTACCATTTCTGGTCAAATTAAGCGACATGGTCTACCACTATTAGGTTTGTGCATGTAGAGTTTTTTTTTCCACAACCTGAAATTCTTCAATTCAGATGGGACATGTGGTTGGTTTGTCTTCTATAAAGATTGTGTACCCATCACAAATATAACCAGAAACATAGAAAACAAAATTTGAGCACAACTGTGATCTGTATATATTAAAGATCATCAATGCTTCAACAAATGTCCTCAAACATTTCACCCTCCATATGTAAAAGGTGTAAAAGCTTTCTGAGAGCAGAATCAACATATCATGTTATCTTGTTATTATCCCAATATATGCACGGCAAATAGCATCATCTATGTTTCATCTAATGTCCTAAAACATACCATCTCTATAAAAAATTGTAAAAACTTTCCTAGAGTTGATCATATTATCTTGTTTTCCAATATGTATATTATGGTCTGACAACTACAAGAATCATTCAGCAAAGCACTATGCATATGGACAAAAAAACAAATTAAAAAGGGGGAGGATATTGCATACCAAACATATAATATTAAGATGACCATGATATGTCTATGACTTCAATATTTATGATCGGATGAGGGATGGTTTAATTAGAGGGGCGAGATCATATACAATAAATATTAGGATATTAGGGTTAATTAAGTTTTTAGTCCCTATAAATATTCACAGTATTGTTTTTAGTCCCTACAAAATAAAATCACACTTTTTAGTCTCTGTGACATTTTCCTTAAGCATTTTAGGGACCAAAACTATTGATGAAATTTTTTGACAAGGACTAAAAGTGCTGGTGGAAAAATTTATAGGAACTAAAAATGCTGATGGAAAATTTTATAGAAACTAAAATGTGTGATTTTATTTTGTTGGAACTGAAAACAAAACTGTGAATATTTATAGGGACTAAAAACTTAATTAACCCTAAATATTAATATAAGAAAATATATTGATGCATAAGTGATAGAAAAAATATAGTTATTCTGAAACTACGATGCATATTAATATATAGTGATCGGGATTCGAACAACGAACACCCAATTTATTCACCTTTAAAAGTGAATTCTAGCTCTTTGACTATATAACAAAAACAAATTAAAAACTACAAAAACTATGTTATTTTACACCTAAAAGTTGATATATTTTAATAGTATAAGATTTTTTTTTCATTTTCTACATTGCCAATTTTTGTGATTGTACATGTTACCTAACAATTATTCAAAAATTTATCTCATATCGTCGAATATTTGATTCTTCATGACTAAAAGTATTTAATAATAAATTAAAAACTACAAAAAATATGTTATTTACACCTAAAAGTTGATATATTTTAATAGTATAAGATTTTTTTTCATTTTCTACATTGCCAATTTTTGTGATTGTACATGTTACCTAACAATTATTCAAAAATTTATCTCATATCGTCGAATATTTGATTCTTCATTCATGACTAAAAGTATTTAATAATAATCTTGTTCAAAAGAAAAATATTTAATAATATTTTTTCGTGGGGGAACACTTTACTTTTATTGTGAGTAATATAAAAATATTCTACAACTTTTCGCAAAATTAATAAATTAGTTGGGGCAACTGCCACCAATTATGAGGCAGATCTGTCAATCGATCAAATAATTTTGTCTCAAAATCAATTTAAACGCTAAAAACTTAAAAATTCATATTTAATTTATTAAAAAAATTAAACTTCTGCAAGAGATGTCTTTTTTTGGGTTACCATTATATTGGTACAAAATTTTTACCATCATTTAACCGTGATTAATTTTCGTTAGAGAATTTATGGGACATACAAAGTGGAATTTGCTCTTCCAACCGATTTTTTTTCATATGCATGAGCTAACAATCGAATCTCTGAGCATATAATCAAGGGTCCCAAATCTTTTACTACTTGGACCAATCTATTCTAGGTTTCAAGAGAGATTTCTACAATGTACCTACTAAACATTAAGGCAAAAACAAATTTAATTTTGAAGAATACAAATGAATTTGCTCAAAAGTAGAGACGAAAAGTTATGATTAAAAACAATTAAGGATCAAAACTTGATTTTTTTTTTTTATATATAAATAACCATCCATTTAATCAATGTTTGGAATCGCCATAACTTATATTATGATACAAGTTTAGTATTAGAGTGGATTTGAGAAAGTAACTTTGAATTCCACATATATCGTCTTTGACAACAGCAACTCGAGATTGAACACAAAAATGGTGGGTCGAACATTCCAAGTTGTTCACAACGACTCCAATTTTGATCTCGAATACGATACCGATGATGGCTTCGAAGTTCTTCAATTCCAACTTTACTCTCTCACTTCTGTTCCTCCCGATCAACAAAAGGTTTTCATTTTACACAATTCTTAATTAATCTTTTAGTTTTGTTAAATTTCATACTTATTTATTAATGCAACAGATTTATGGAGCTGAACCTGATACTCAAATTTCAACTGATTCTGATCTTGCAACAATTTCTGATAAACTACGACTTGTCTCCATCAATCATCATCCTCCTCAACAACCTGAAACAAACTCTAACGATTTCTTGAAATCCGATGAGGAACTGGCTAGGCTCTTGCAGGTTTTATTTTATTTTATTTTATGTCATTGATTTTTGCTTTAATTTTTCACACATCTATCTATTTGTGATTTTGTAAGTTTTTATAGGCAGAAGAGGAAGCACTGATGTTGCAGCAGTATGTTGCTAGCGAAGATACTCAGCAATTTGATGGTAGAGTACGACCTTATGTTGCCCAAGTCCTCATGGTAATTTTCATTTTCATTTTCATTTTCATTTTATTACATTTCAACCAAACCATTGTAAGGTTCGGTCAATTTAATCATCAAGTTTGCCAAATAGCAATTTAGTCCAAAAATAAAAAATTTAAAATCTATTACTACAAGTTAAAGGTTCTATACTTGTCTTAATGATGCTAGAGAATATTCAAGTCAATATGTGAGTTTTTCATTGGTTTTTGATAGATGTTTACTAAAGAGGTAATTTGTTGGAAGGACTAACTTGACTGACATTTTTTTTAATTTAAGGGACTGATTTGTTACTTCATAAATTTGAGGGACTAGATTGTCCAACTTTTGAAATTTGAGGAACACGTGGCATTTAGTTCATGAAGCTCCATATAGAATTTTCTGAAGAGAAATGATACTTTCACATCATAATTTCAATGTCAAATACGGTGTCATTTGATTTTTACGTGTATTTTTGAATTGTGTGCAAGTTGTAGCAGATAAAAAGTAAGAAAGAGATATAGATAAACACATACGGTGTCACATACAATGTCTATATTTTGATGTTCAAATAACACAACTGTTTGTCAAAATAAGGTTTCCCTATTGTCCTCAAGAAAATTAAGTACATCATGATTGATTTCACGTGTTGATTGTTATGTTATATCTTGCAGTATGAAGATGAAAGGCGCCAGGAGGCTGCTCGAAATACTGTTCCTTTGGAAGAGCTTGAGGAGAAAGCATTAGTTTCTTTGGCCAAAGTAAGAGCCTGTAAATTTCTCTTTCAAGAGAAAATTCTAACACCTTGTGATCAATGATGTAATTTTTTTAGAGGATGTTCATATTGTGTTAAGTGTTAACTTTAAACTAACCAACTCCTTTTACGGTATCCCTAACTATTCTGAAAATTCATTCACCCTGGATTTGTCTGTTTTTTTGTTGTAACAAGCTATAAATCACAAACACAAACACATACATTGGACTCGACATTGACATGTAGATACCAATAATAATTTAAGAAAATAGAAGGGATTTAGTATAACTATATGTGTCGATGTTGTGTCAGACACACCTTCAACCTGGAGTGTCGGTGCTTGTGTATGGATGTTACCCTTTCTGCGTGTGATTCTCTATTAGGCTTGGCTGAGATGCTTTTGTCATTTTATAAGCATAAGCTTTTGTATGCTACTACAATTGTTTTGTAATTGGTGTAAGCCTGATAAATATTTTCAGGAGGGGAACTTCAATCCATCAAAAATAGAACGAGATCATGCTTTCCTGCTGCAGCTGCTTTTCTGGTTCAAACGATCCTTCAGGTTTAAATTAGTTATTATATTGGTTATTGTGCTTTTTTATTAATGCCCAATGAATCAAATGCATCAATGGCTAACAACTCTATAAGGACAGAAAATAGAATTATTTATAATTTAACTCAAATATGATTCACATAATATTTGTGGCTGAGCTGAGTTACATTTCCCCCATTAAAAACACCAGCTCACCTATACTTACGCACTTTTTTTTATCGCTTCTTATCATTTATCTTTCTTTCTCTTTCTCATCAAATAGATGGGTGAATGCACCACCTTGCCGTGATTGTGGCAACGACACTGTAGCCCAGGGTATGACTGCTCCACTTCCTTCTGAGACTCTTTATGGAGCTTCAAGGGTTGAACAGTATCGGTATGTTGTTGAATATATGCTTTAATGTAATGTGAGATTACTTTTTGTTTTTCCTTTTACTGGGATCAGAAATGTGGGTTTGGTAATTATCCATTGAGATATATCTCATTTCTCTTATTATATCATGCACAACTATTTGTGAACCTTCATTAAGCTATACTTAGTCATCTGATCCGCCTTTTTTTTTTTTTAAATATAATTTATAATCAACATTTTAGTTTTATTTATATTTGAGAGTGTCCTGTTATGCAAGATCAACAATCTGTTAACCATCTGCATTTGTTTAGAATTAGAACATGTCTTGGCCAGATAATCCTGTTTTTTTATGAACTAAATTATTCCCGTTACATATATGGTTACTAGAATTCTGGCCTTTTGCTTATGAAGCATTTTCATAGGTTTCTGACATGTTCACTAATTTTAGCTTCCACTATTTGCCTGACTTCCATAATTTTCTAGTTATCAACGTTTATATTTCCACATGACAGCTGCACCGTTTGCTCCAAACTGACTCGCTTCCCTCGGTATAATGATCCAAAAAAGGTATTCTACTTATGTTAAACTGCTGCTGATGCATTTTACACTTGGCCAACTGTCAAACTGACTGCTATTCCTATCACATTTGTTTTGGACACTCCCTTTATTCTTTTTCAAATTCAATTTGCAGCTTGTGGAAACAAGAGAGGGCCGCTGTGGAGAATGGGCCAATTGCTTTACGCTCTATTGTCGGGCTTTTGGCTATGAGTCACGTCTGGTTTGTAACTCAAATATTGGATGAAATTTAGTCTTTTCAGTGTGATAATCTTGCTTAGTTTTGATGCTGCAATAGAGCAGATAAAGTGTTGGTGTTCTGTATCATTAGTTGCTAGGACCTATGGTCTAGACATGATTTTGAATCTTTGAGATACTTATTTTGTGATGATTCTAACATTACAAATGCAGTACCAAATGTCATATATCAAATATTCCGTGACAATATTGTTCTGGTAATACTTAGTTTTACATACATGTAATATATTTGAAGTTCAAATATACTTAAAAATGATAATTCCTGCTAAATATTCTTAATTGAACAGTAAGCTGGCAGAAAAAGATAGTCATGCATGTAAAATTGAACTAAATTCTTGAAAGTAGCTTGCATTCTTATTGAAAACAGTTTGCCCCTTATGGTGTTTTGACAGTGGTGTTTGTTGATTTTTGTGGGATGATGGGTTGACCAGTTTTCACTAATGAGTCCTTACAGTGTTGCTAGTAAATTTCATTTATTGTGAATTTAAAGTATTTTGAACTCTCCTTATATTCACAACCCACTATATATGTGTTTGTCTTGAGAGGTTTTGTCACTAAATTTTAGTCGATCTCCAGATCCTGGACTTTACAGACCATGTTTGGACAGAGTGCTACTCTCAATTCCTGGGAAGGTACAATTGACACAAAAGCTGCTTGTTCTTGTAATATGCTGTTAAAACTATTTCTGGTGGGACAGTGTTTTGTTCTGAAGACGTTGATGATCTTACAGATGGATGCATCTTGACCCATGTGAAGCAATCTACGACAAGCCATTATTATATGAAAAAGGGTATAATTCATTTTCTAGTACACCTTTTAATTGACCTAATAAATTAGTTGTTTTTGTCGTTTTTAAACTTTTTAAATCTATGAAATCAGGTGGAATAAGAAATTAAATTATGTTATTGCCATAGCGAAAGATGGAACTCGTGATGTCACCAAACGATACACAAGGAAGTGGCACGAGGTAGGTTAATTTATATAATTTCTTTCCTTGTGTTTTCTTTATAATCAAGCTTTTTTCCACTTTCATAAGGAAACAGGGTTCCTGAATTGGTAATAATTGATAGTAAATTTTTGCACCTTTTTCAAAATTTAAGGTCCTTTCTCGACGTACTATGCTTACAGAGCCTTCTGTGTCATCTGTACTCACAAATATAACCACCGAATGTCGAAGAGGCTTTACATCACAACTACTTTCAATAATTGAAGCACGTGATATGGAAGAAAACCAGCAACTTGAGAGGGGTTTGCATTCTGAAGACGACGAGTCCCTCTCGTTACCTGGAAGAAGAAGTGGGAATGAGCAATGGCGCAAATCCAGATCTGAAATTGGTTCTGATAACCTAAGTTCTTCTGCTTGCCCAATTCGATTTTGTGTAGACGAGCACGTGACTAAGATTTATAATGCATTTCGTCCTGTACTTCATCAATTTATTGAGGAAGAACTAACGAAGTCCGAAGCTGTCAAAGTACTTGGGATTACGAAAGGAATTCTCTTGGATCTTTCCAGTTCCCCTTTTAAATCAAGAAGGGCTTCCATTGATTCAGTTCTTAGCAACCCGAAATTTCAAAAACTTTTGCCGTCTTTTGATGATTTACTTGATGCTCTTTCACTAGAGAAAAAAGTCAATACGGATGGGAGGGTTGAAGTTTGTTCGGTTGGTAACCCTGTAGTAACTTCTTTAGCACTGCCCGTTGTGCTAGATGCTCTAGATGACATGGTTAACAATCTTAACAAGTGTGAAAACTATGGGAAAGATATGATTTTGTTGCCACTCCTGAAGTTAAATAGATTACATTCTGGTTCAGTCGTTTCAAGTGCTGAGGAGTTGCCTTTAGGGATTGTGAGTTCATATCTGACTAATTTTATATGTATAACATTAATTATGATATATAGCATCAATAACTTTGTTCTTGTTTTATAAAATCAGGTAACATCAGCATTTGATGGAACTCGAATATCAAAATGGGAAGAACCAAATGGAGCAAAAGGTGTATAGTTAACTTATTAAATAACTTCTTTGCGGTTATAGAGTTTGTTTCACGTCAAATTGCATTATTAGGTTAAACATTGTTCTATATAATTTCTTAATAAAGTTGACATGTTTTACCTACGTTGTTAAAGCACGAGTTGCGCCGTTTCATCTTCCACCTATTTCTACTAAATACTAATTCTATTGAGGAAATCTTCTTAATGAAAGATTTGGATTGATAATTCATGTTAAATTCCTCATTCCTAGGAGTTATGCTCTGTTTTCATTCTCTGTCCTCGGGGCATAAATTTTAAGATTAATGAAAAGCATTCATAATCATGATATGAAAAATAATCGAGCAAGAAACCCGAGAATACTCAGTTTAATTGCTTGCATTAGTCCATCTTTTTACTATTCTAAAGGCACTGACATTGATATCTTGATGCTTATATTAAAAAAACGTTAAAAATTTGACTGTGTAGGTTGTTGGATCGTGTATAGAACGTTTGATGACAAGAAGTTTGAGCTTGTGGCATATGAATTGATGTCTGCCAATGATGCCCCAGAAAGGGATCCGATGGACTGGTATGGACTTTATATTTGGTGATAAATTGTTTTATTCTTGATTCATGTTATTATAATTATTGTTAATGTGTGGATGAGGAGTAGAGATCCTCTATATATTTCTTTAAAGAAAGAAACGGACATCTCCATTATTATGATTTTGGTGTATGAAGGCCAAATTAATGTCACCAGTTTTGAGATTGTGCATCTTTATATCCTTTATACACTCCAGAACTGTAATGGACCAATCCACTTCTTTTGAGAATTGAGAGGATCTTTACTCGTGCTTATTTGATATATTGTTCTGATTCTTTAATCTTGTAAGGTTCATTGCTCTAAATTATAGCAAGGTAATTGCTATCTTTCCAAAGACTAATAACATTGAAAATTTAGTTTGAATTTAATCCATTGTTGATTTAAAACTTCTTAAACTACTTAAGAATGAGGAAGTGTCACTTGATATTTAATTTAATTAGAAGCTTTCAATTGTTTTGAAACAGGTGGCACAGTATGTTTATTGGTGATATAAAACTTATTAGGCTTTCAATTTAAAAATCAAATTCTTAAAAATTATATGAAATCCCAGCCTTGCCAAGCAAGCAGTGTGTGTTTATGACCATCCACTTTTGCTCTGTCTGTTAGCAACTATGTGTATCTCTAATAGTGTGTTTCTTTATATTTGTTTCTTTGGTGACTGGTATGTTGGTTCACTCAGCTTCGTTTCTTTGCTTTGAATTGAATTTTCATGAATTAACTTGAGTTGATGTGTCGTGCACACACGACCTTTTCCCAGGATTCTTGAAGGAAGCAATGATGAGGGGACCAGTTGGCAAGTTTTGGACAAGCAAACCTCTCAGTTCTTTAAAGACCGTTTCCAACGTAGAACATATATAATCAACTCAGCAAGTTTTCCATTTAATCTGTTCAGGTAATTTTTACTCACAATATTCTTTTTAATGACTTTAATAGCTATACAATGATAATATAAAGAAATTTTACACAAACATCTTGATTACATTTTATCATCTTTACCACATCTTAGTATCTCTTAAAAAACTTGTTTACACTATGTCAAGATGCTAAAATATGGTTTTACGTATGTGTAAAACCTGTTTAAAGTAATATGATTAGATGTATGTGTAAAAATTTGTCTAGAGCGTCGGTATCTTGGTGTTTATATAAATCCTTGCTTTACACTTTATGTAATTAGAGGGGTAACCTTGGCGCAACTGGTAAAGTTGTTGTCATGTGACTGTAAGGTCACGGGTTCAAGTTCTAGAAACAACAGGGTAAGGCTGTGTACATTACACCAAAAATGGTGGGACCCCTTCCCGGACTCTGCGTATGCAGGAGCTTTATTGCACCGGGTTGCCCTTTACACTTTATGCAATTAGTTCAACAAAATTATTGCATTGACTTATTATTCCTAAACCCTGAAATGATTTTGCAGGTTCAGGTTTCTGGCAGTCAAAGACATTCAGTCTACTTCCCGGCTGCAAATTGGTAGTATTGACCTCTATGCCAAATCATTATAAAAATATAGTTAAATTGTGAGCCCGATTCAGCATTTTCTTTTTTGATGAAAAATTGAGCAATTTTTTTTTCAATATGTGAATGGCATATTTATTTTGCCAGTACCTTAAAAGGAAGCATCACCTTGAATGAACATAATATGTTAACAGCTTTTATGGGACCACATTGAATTTTAATTTGCTTTACTAGCTTGTCAGGTAATGCTGGAATTCCAAATAATACATAGTTGTTTGATTATATATAGTTTGGTTATTTTGTACATTATCTTTTGAAGCTTGATTGTATAATTTGGTTATTTTGTACATTATCTTTTGAAGCATTTAGATTTTGGGGGGTGGTATTCTATGGATTTATTTTGCAGGGAGCCACTTTTAATGTATTTGGAGAGTCTAGTAGGCTGTGGCGTATACTTTACTGATGGAGAGCGCATAGGATTCAGCTTGCCAAAACCAAATAGTTTGTTGCTTGTTCCTTCTAATAGTGTGTTGGTTTCCCCACTACAATGATGGACGTCCGTCTCCGGCCCTTTATGTTGTGAATGTTAAGAAGCTAGAAAGTCATAGCTTTTGGCGAATGTGCGTTTAGAGCTGTTTGGCCATGGAAATGAACGTATTATAACTAAAATCGCAACGTGATTTGGTGTAAAATTATTATGTTTGGTTTGCATTGTGATGAATGGATTCTAGCCTCAAACGCAAGTTGAACCTGAAGATAGTATTTCAAGCTTATGCGTCCAACCAAAATTGATGCACACTTTTTTACATATTTGAAAAGATATTTTAAGAACTAATGTAATAGTATGATATAATTTTTGTTATTTAATTGTTTTGATATTTTAAGAGTACGATCTGTCAGTTGTCAAGTATAATCATCACATAAAAATAATAAAATCGAAATGGTGAAAGAATGAGAAAAGTATGTTAATTTTTTTTTAGGTGAGAGAAGTATGTTAGTTGTATGCAAATAATATATGCTCTCTAGTTTTCAGGGCCATTTCATTTTATTTTTTTAAATAATAATTGTTTTTAGCCTAGCCACATTACAACCCTCAATAAAGACCTTAGTGATTCGTGATCCATGATTGCAAGTATATTTGATTATTGTGCGTAGATGTGTATTTCAAAATATAATTGTTGTATATGGTTTGAACCATTGAGTGTATTTATTAACGAGAGTAAGTGATTCTAAACTAATTGGTTGTGGATTTAAAGATTTAAAATTTACTGCTTTCAAAAAATAAAACTAAAAATATTTTTTTAAACAAAATTTGTTTGTTATATGCAAATTTAAACTTCCATGAAACTAAATTTGTTTCCCTAGTTTCAATGATAACATCAAATTTATTGGGAAGGAGAGTGTTGAATTAAATGGGGCATAATCGAAGGAAAAAAAAATCTCCAAAAAATTCACTTCCTCAATTGAATAGAATTATTTTAATGACACTTAAAAAAGAGGGTAGGGAGTACAAATTAAATCTGGGATAAATTTTAAATTAGTTTTAACTTTTTTTTTATTTTTTATAGTGGTCGGGTTTGAATCTCAGATCTATTGTCCGTATCAACTGATTTAAACTCACGAGCACAAAAGAAATTGTAACTAACAATATGTAATAGTTAAAAATCAACGAATGATTAATAATAAGAAATATGTATTCATAAAGAATACAATTTTTAATTATAAAAAATTAAAATTAAAATGAGCATCTCAAAAGAAAAAAAAAAGTACTAAAATAAAAAATACTTGTTTTAAGGAAAAGTACAAGTATTTATGCACCTAAAAAAAAAGTAATATTCAATTTTATCATATCTAGATCCGGTGTTCTAACTTATCACCCATGCACAAAGGATTTTGTTTCTGTAATATTTGGCGACCAATCTCTTTTAAATCCACTTTGCATGTATGTTCTTCTGGGTATCTATGCATTCCACAAAATACATCACCACAACGGCACTTGAACCCTGTTAGTCCCACTTTTTTGTTGCAACTCTTGCACCTATTTTTCTTCTCCTTCATGTTATCATTGTCAATGAGAGAAATAGCTGCCACAACATCACAAATATCATTGATATTAGGGTTCTTTGAAGGACAAGAAGACGATGACTCAAGAACAATGTTTTCTTTGAGATAAACATTGTAACACTTTGAACAAAGGTTCTTGTTTGAAGGAGAACCATAGAAACCACAACCATTGGCACAAAGTGATGGAACCATGTTGTTTCACTTAGTTTTGACTGAAGAAAAGGATTGGAATAGTTGTAATTATATTGGCTAGCAAACTTGGAGAAAGGGAGAGGCTTGTGGAGAAAAGATGCAAGCTTGGAATTGTTGGATGAGTCAATGGGTTGTGTGAATTTATAAGGGAAAATCGTAACTAATAATACCAGATTCCAGGAAAGTCTTTGTCGAAAAATTAGGAAGTAATGGTTATCCAAATATATTTTTGAATTGTAAGTTTATCTTTTTCTTTTTGATAGAGAGTATCGTTATATTTTGTCTTCTTTTTATGTTTTGGTTAAGAGTATCTTTATTTTATTTTTTGAAAGATTATCTTTATATTTTTTAAAAGTATCTTTGTATTTTTCTCTCTTATACCATAAACGTAGCAAAACTGGTTATTCTAATTATTTTTAGGGTTTATTCTCATCTTTTAATATCACTAATTTGTATTAATTTTTATATTTTGAAAAACAGTATTAATTTTCAAAATTTTATTGTATCAACTTTATGATATTGATACATAAAAATTTGATTTTGCAAATATAAGCAAATAAAATATGCAATGAGTACGGTGCAAATATTTAAGAGTGTTTTGTATATTAAAAAACATATTTGATATTTTTAAAATAGTCACGACTTTTAAAAAATTATCACATCAACTTTCTCATATGTGACCATAAAAATTTGTTTATGCAGATTTGAGAACATAAAAGCTTCAATGAGCGCGGTGCAAATATTTAACGGTGTTTTGTATATAAAATAAAAATATAAAGTTATTAAATAGATTCCTTCGGAAAAAAAAAGTTATTAAATAGATACGTTTTTAGCGAGATTCTGATGTATTCTATTGATTTGAATGAATGAATGTCGTTTTGTTTTTGTAAAAAAAAAAAATAGAAACGCTACTTTAATGTGGATATTATTTTGAAAATAATCATGTTTTTTTATCGCGCTAATGTATTAAATTACGAACAATATTTTTTATGAAATTTTAATTAAAATTATAAGTATAGATAATATATATTTTGCACTTTCATATTGTAAGAAACTATATTTATCTTTTTCAAAGATATCAACAATATAACAAATATAATATAAATTTTTTATCTTTTTGAATAACACCAACAAAATAACATTCTGATAGTCAAATTTGTTTGAGGGTATAATTGGAAGTGAAAAGCCAACCCAAAACCATGTATTCTCTTTATATATAACTAACGAAAAGACGGGCACTCACATAACCATCTTTTCGCTCTTTTTATTGCGTTAATGTTTGAAAATTATGAATGGTGTTTTTTTTTATAAAATTTTGATTTTGATTAAAACTAAAAAAAATAAATGTTTGTTGCATAAAACCAAACTAACCATGATTATCTATTTCAATGACACCAACAATATAACAAAAATATATATTCTAATTTTTTTTTAATGACACCAACAACAATCTTTATTATAGAAAAAATTGTTTAAAGGTATAATCAATAGTGTGTGTGTGTATATATATAAAGTAGGTTTTGATGCCACGTGTCACTTCCACATTCATTCTCAATATTTTTATTATTTTTTTTATTTTTAAAAACCAATATTTTATTTAACATAAATATCTCAACAAACTTTTGATCTTATGCACTCAATATTTTTTTTTTAATTTTTATTGAATTTCTAATATTTTATGTAGCAGAAATATCTCAACAAACTACACATCAATCAATCAATCAATAGTATATATATAAAGTAAGGTTTTTATGCCACGTGTCACTTCCACGTTTATGCTCAATATTTTTATTATTTTTCTATTTTTTAAAACCAATATTTAATTTGCATAAATATCGCAACAAATTTTTGATCTTATCTATTATATATTTTACTTAACTTTTTATTGAATTTCAAATATTTTATGTAACAATTTTATGTAATAGAAATATCTTAACAAACTGATATGAAACCCTTCAATTATATCCATTACTTAGCTTCAGTTAGTTACTATGTAATCTTTTAGTACCATATTATTCAATTACTTTTTGTTTGAGGAAAAAGAGGCATCAGTTAGTTATTATATTATCTTTTAGCAGCATATTCTAATGCAAATCAATCAATCAATCAATATATAGTATATATAAAGTAAGGTTTTTATGCCACGTGTCACTTCCACGTTTATGCTCAATATTTTTATTATTTTTCTATTTTTTAAAACCATTATTTAATTTGGCATAAATATCTCAACAAATTTTTTATCTTATCTATTATATATTTTACTTACCTTTTTATCGAATTTTGAATATTTTATGTAACAAAAATATCTTAACAAACTGATACGAAACCCTTCAATTATATCCATTAAATATTATTTTTTTGTTAGGAAAGAAGCTTCGGTTAGTTACTACGTAATCTTTTAGTACCATATTATTCAATTACTTTTTGTTTGAGGAAAAAGAGGCTTCAGTTAGTTATTATATTATCTTTTAGCAGCATATTCTAATGCAAATGTTAACTATAAATAAATGAGTTTTTTCATTAAAAAAATAAAAATAACGGAATTTTTGCTAATCACATATTGACATATTTTGAGCGCAATCCGAAACTCAAACCTTCTTTTGATCTAACCTTTTTCCTTCTTCAGGTTTGACATTCTTTTGTTATTTCTTTTACTTATATTTTAATTTTTATATAATATATATATATATATATCAACCACTTTCTTATACTACTTTCTGATATAACATGTTTTCATCTGTGTGTTATTTTTATTTTTGAAGACAACTTTTCAAACACCATCTTAAAAACTTATAATGATGGTTACACACATATTTACAATACCTTTATTCAATTTTAATCCCTAACTAACCAATAAATTGTATCACTCTGATTTTTATTTTTATTTGCATAAATTATGGCTACTAAATTTTACCTCATTGATAGCATAACCATCAATAATAAATACAAAGTATGGAGATTAAAGATTAGGATAATTTGAATATAGAGAATACCAAACTTCAAAGATCAAGACCAGATTGATTTGATCGATATGGTTTTTATGGATGAAAAAGGATGCCTCAATTCTTTTTCTTTGTTAACTTTTACAAACTAACATGACTTTACATTATTTAAAATTATTTTATATGATAATTAATCTTTACAAGTTTTATTTGTTATGTTTTATTATTGTTTTTAGAACATTCGTATGTATAGTTATTCGTGTTTTTTGTTGACTTTTGTTATTTCTAATATTCTAAGGGAGCAAAATTCAATGCATTGTTGGAGTGACGAAGTGACAAAATATCAATTTATTTTGATTGAGGGAATGTGTTACGAGATAACAAATATCTCAGTTTTTAAGAACAAGTGTAAATTTAAGCCAACTTTTCATGACTATAGACTATTTTTTTAATGACATGATCACCGTGGAACCGGTTTGATGATTCAATTGTTACTTTTTCTGCATTCAAATTCACATCTTATGATAAAAATAATTAAAGTTAAGAATGAATATTCACACCTAATTGGTATTTTTTTTTAAGGAGTTAATTTTTATATCTATTGTCTATTTATTTGTTATAGTTTTTTATTGCATTAGATATTAACTTCACCTTTTATATATTTTTAAAGATATTATTGGAGAATTAGCTGCAAAGGGAGAACTCGCATAATACAAAAGTGGTGTCCAATCAACCAATTACATGCCTTTGCAGTTGGATGATCTTGAGAAATTTTTATTTGATGTTTTTGTTCCACTTTCATAAGCTTATATAATTTAATCTATTTGCAGAGGAGGGGAGAAACTCAGGTGCACGCTATGGGAAGAATATGCAAATCAACTTATTGGCTTTATGTCGAAAATCCAAATATACCAATTATTTTGATATTGCAATTGGCTAAGTTTAAATTATATAGAGATATTTTTCTTAAGAAATTCTTACATGTTTTAAATTAAAGTTTATTGTGTATATTAAAAATTGTTTGAAAATGTTTAACTTTTATTTTATTTTGGACTTTTAGGAAAAATGAGAGTATCAAACACACCCTGTAATAATTCAAAACTAATAATTAACATTGTTATTCCTAAAGTTCAACAACTTCAAACCAGGTATTCACAAATTACTAATCAAATAAAAATCATTAATTAGGAAATTCAATTATATTTTGTTTCATGAAGAGAAGATAATTTCTCAAGTAACACAACAATTGTGTAATTTTATTAATTTAATATCGGGTATGGATTTATGCGAGTCTTGAAAACGTAAAAAAAGATAATTTTATTCTATGTGTCAATATTTTTACTAAATTCAGTTAATTTTATCTGTCTGTGCATCTATAAATTTACGAGTATTTATAATATGGTATATTTTATTCTATTCATGTGTACCTATTAAGATATTCGTCCCGTAGCGATCCGAGATAAATTTTATTTGCGGATACAATACATAATTTTTTTTTGTTCTTCTTGAATATGTGTAACGCCGGGTAAATACACTAGTTGAGATAATGAAAAAGTAAGTATAAACATACTCATTTAGTTTGTTACACGTTTTAAATGATAAAGAAAAAAACCAGACATATATATATTCATACCGTGTTTGTTAAATTTTTTTGATATTTAAATTTATTCTTATCTATTTGTTACATATGCTATTTGTATTGAAAATTGAGGGCATCTTTGAAAAGTGAAAAAATCAGTCTAAAAGAGCTGAAAGTGGTTTTTTTTTTTATATATAGTATAGATAATATAATTAGCAAAAAGACAGGCACTACCATGCTCGTCTGTCTGCTCTTTTTACCGTGTTAACATATATGTATATTTTATTACGTTCGTTCATATAATTTTGATACAATTTTTAAATATTAATGGAAATTATTCGTCCATCGATTTATTAACAAATGACTGTCAAAACATATAACGAAATTATTTATCAACTCGACGTATTTTGGTTTGTTTGTATATAAAATAACAATAGAATAACGATCATTTTCTCATTGATTATATTTATAGTGAGATATACTTGATCTAGTTTGTTGGACTTTTTTTTTAAGGATAAAGTAAAAAAAAAAACTAGACATATACTCATATCGTGTTTGTTACACAATATATTTTGTGTATAACAAAAAATCTATTTTGTTTGGTAACTTTTTTTAATATTTGAATTCACTCTCATATCTTTTTTAATTGATAAAGAAAAAAAAATCATACATACACAATTTCTGCAATTTTGTATACCCCTCTTGTTTTTATAGATCGATATAATTCGTCAAAAGGTTGAGTTCTTGCTTCACTCAACACCTTTTCTTTCTTTATTGTCTTATAATTTTCTCTAGTTTCCACATTTTCACACCTACACTAATCTTTAAAACATTATCTTTTGATTCTAACTTTACTCTAAACACTTTCGTTCCACCACCAAGACTATTTATCCTTGATTCCAAAATCTCTAAATTCTCCTAACGTCTTTTTTGCTACTTTTCTAATCTTATGTGTCATCTTATCCCACATATCATTTGTCCTTCCTTGTTGCTTTCTGAAATATCCCTCTAAGATCTTGTGTAAGAAAGTTCTTTGTTTTTTCACATTTTAAATGCCACCACTTGATATGTGGAGACCCAATGTGGATTCTTCTCTTCATTTTACTCTTAACCCTTACATCTATAATTAACAATTTATTGATGTTAGCAAGCTCTCTTAAGGTATGACTTTATAGTTCAAACAAATGTGTTCATCTAATTTTCTAATAAGAAAGAAATATATATGAGAACTGACATCCCAATCTTGTATGTGATAAGATGCTCCTTTGTTTTTTTTTCCCTTCTAAAAACGCGTATTAATTATAGTAATATCAAAAATCCTAAAAAAAATCTAGGATGAATTTACCATCCGCATTTACCTCTCTAAGGTCATACTCCTGACGCAAGCCTTTAAATCCTCTCGGTACGCTCCCTGCATGCTCATTTAGGTCCTGTCCTAGAAAAATATTTTATTATAGTGGCATATCTTGAATTAAGCTTTCTAAATCCTCCTGAAACATTTACTCAAAGGTGTTCTTCTAACCTTACATAGGGCGTATAAACACTAATAACATCAAAGGTGTTCTGTTTCACTACAATTTTAGAACTATGATGTGATCACCTATCTTTTTTTTTTCCTTCTAAAAACGCGTATTAATTATAGTAATATCCTTCTTCCACGCCTTACACATAATCATACATATCCTATTTTTCAATCTAACTTTGCCAATGTTCGAAAACCTTCTTTAGTTTCTTGTAGGGACATAAAATTAATCTTCATAGTCAAAGTGTCCAAAACGAATAACTATGCAATACATCTGCCCTTGCTAATTTAATATTGTACTTGAGCTATAAAACGTATTGATTTCGAACGACGACCTAGCATTCACAATATTACATATTTGGTTCATGTCATAGAGATTAAACAAAATTTTATTTTGACGGTCGACTGTTAACACATCATCTCATTTTATCCGAAACATAGGATCAGCTATGCATAACAAGACTAACATAAAACACATGGTTTTATTTTATTAGATAAAGAATGATAAATTTGTAAATAAAAGTTTAGATTATAAATTTGTAAATAAAAGAGTTTAATTCAAATAAAATAGCGAAGGCAAAAAATTATACAAAAAATCTACATTCTCTTCTTGTTTTTTTTGTGTGTGAAGGAAAACAACTGATATTCTCTTTAAATATTGGTATAAATATCTATAATTATAGACAATGCTCAATTTTATTGAATAAAAACATAATTAAGTCCAAATACATGTACCTATAGAAAAAGTCCAAATACAAGATTAATTTAATAATTAAAGAATTTAATAATTT
>Ga0315913_1002996_pt1 | contig 20125 bp, 8 predicted proteins | sample MpolsnodulesMG_FD_207736 | JGI IMG/M metagenome (GOLD analysis project Ga0315913, IMG submission 207736) | Medicago polymorpha root nodule microbial communities from Los Angeles, California, United States - small nodules | ecosystem: Host-associated > Plants > Roots > Nodule | place: USA... | reverse complement strand
CTCATTTGGTAGAGAAGTTAATGCAGTTGATGCACCTTAAAATCAAGATATATGGCTAACATATTTTGTAGCATATGGCTAATTTTTATGACTTTGATGAGATACCCCTTATATATTTCATGATCAGATTATTATTGATATAGTGTAGTTTTTTCTTTTTCAAGGCTTTCTCTTTTTTATTGTTTTCTTTATTTTTGAATATGTATTATTTGTAGTATTAATATATCTCTGTTCAATTCACGACACAATATTTGAAGGTTATTTTTAATATTCGTTGTTTAGTCATTATTAGTGTGATTAAAGGTAGATGATTTTACATGAGAAGTAGTCGCATAAAATGTTTTGTTAGAGTTTACTAAGTGGAATTAAATGTAGATGTTTTCGGTAACAAATGAGAGGATTCGTCAAAATATGGGATCATTGTCTGAAAATATGAACATCTTTTATCATTTACGTTTGTCAACTCTTATTAGGTAGAAAAGTTAATGTAGTTCGTGTTAGGCTCAATTGGCAGGGACATTGCATAATTTATGCAGGGATTAGGGTTTGAACCTCGGACACCTCACTTCTTCATATTTAATTATGTGAGTTCTAGCCACTAGACTACTTAAAAAAAAAAGAAAAAGTTAATGTAGTTCATCGCACCTTAGAAGCAAACATGATGTGTTCAAATCTTTGGCTTGGAGAAAACCGATATTTTATGTTTGATAAGCATGATTACAACTAGTGGAGAGAATCTATATAAAAATAATAGGCAAATAATTTTGTAAGTGGTACAAATAAATAAGAAAATTAACCTTTGAAATAATTTTGCCAAAATAATTAGACTATGTATTAATTTTGTGTTTTCATAGATTATATTTCTGTAAGCTTGAAATAAAATCAAGAATAGAACAAAAATATGATTAAGAAGTATTCTTGAAATATTATTTTTTTTATTAAATTATCTTTTTTTATGGGCCATCTTATTCGATGTTAGGTATCTAATTAAAAGTTTGTTTTTTTATGGACCATGTTAGGACCGAAGTTTCAATCTCATACATCTCACATATTCACCTTTAAGGGACGAATTTCTAGCCACTAGCTAGGCTACTTGACAAAAAAAATATTAAATAAAAGTTCATTTTTCATTTCACCTTTTAATATAAGGTCGTTTTCAAAATTTCATATTCATTGATGATTTTGTTTTTACATAAACAGCCTATTTAATTTACCATTTTGCAATATATCATTTTTTTCATTACTATTATGATATAAATAAGAGTCTTGTTAACGAGTGTTCCTGAACACTCTTTAAGCATTTCAAAATTAAGTAATTATTGTTTAAAAAAGTAAAACATTTTTATTTCTAATACATTAATTACACATATTTTCATAAATACTTACTACTTAGTAAAATATTTTTATTTCTAATACATTAATTACACATATTTTCATAAATACTTACTACTTATGATCATTAAAGAGTGCCCTGAAGACACTCGTTAACATTTTCCTATAAATAATCGTAGAGGCGAATATGTCATAGCAAATATCTCTAAAAAATGTCATAGTAATATACATCTTTGATACACCAACTTTTCCTTACACCCCTTTCAAATAAAAAAAAACTTTTCTTTACACGCATAAATTTTATTGGTTGATTTTATTTATTTATTTTTGAAAGGTTATTGGATGATTTTATGGTAAGGGACGTATGAAGAATTTGTTACCATTAAATTAATCTAGCATGACACTGGAGTCATTCTTCCGTAGTCACAAACTATTCCTTGAAATCCTAAATTATTTTATTATCAATTTTTTTTTATTAACTAAAAAAAATCTTTTAGTGTGTGCGCCGGCCACTGTTCATCTGTATTTGTAAATTCCCCATGGCACTGGTATTATAAACTCTTCCACATAGAGCTGTAACCCACGTTCTTAAAATGAAAAACATAATCGAACATGCTTGGAACTAGTGTGAAGATGAAGAAACCTTCGAATAGCAATGTAATCTCTTTCCCTTTTCCACACTCCTACAATTTAACTAGTGTGAGGTAAAAACATAAGAACACCACACGCCATAACAAAAAACCAGCGCCCAGACCATGTCTACAAAACTGTGCAGAAAACACTTGGCCACAAGAAACCAACAGTCGACATCGTTATCTTTTAAAGCAACTGCCTAGATTCCAATACCATTCATAAAGTAAACAAGGTGCAACATTCAGTCTACCACAAAGCCAATGCCATGATGTCACTTTAATTTCCTCGACAACATCGTTTACCCCCCTTTCCTTTTGGTTAAAAATCTTGTCACTCCTTGTTTTCCAAATCACCCATATCATTGTTTGTATGCCAAACCAACAATAGCCCTTTTCGGGATTTTTTACCTTGCATCACACACTCTACAAATCAGGAATCAAGATTTCCACACCAAGCCAACACACTTTATGCCACACCTCTCTGGCATGCAGCACCGTAGAAATAAATGCAAGGCAGATTCTTTCCCAATATCACAATTAATACACCCCAACGGTTCATTAGGAGCCGGTACCCTCTGCCTTCTTAAGTTAATTCTAGTAGGGACACGATCTAGTAACACCTTTCCAAGAGAGTGTGATTATCTTCGAAGGAGTCGGACTCTTCCATAAGTATAAAAAGACTTATTTCTCTAAGGGTTATACTTTATTTGTGATAAGAAGTTTCTCTTCCAACAATAAATAGGCCGAACCACCGAGAAAACTCCACTATCTTCCGGCTACCACCGCCACCTATCAACATTCTCTCCTACTACCCATGGATCAACCACTTCCACCGAAAGACCCAACAAATCTTCCTCCCATACAAATAATCTACGTCTCCACGACCACTTCAACACCCACATATCTCCCTCTCTCACCCTTAACATCACCTTCACATTCTTAATGGTTGCAATTGAAAATAACTGGGGAAATTGCAAACACAAGGGAGCACCACCCACCCAACCATCTTTCCAAAAACTAGTTGTCTCACCCCTACCCACCTTCCTTGATACCTCGTTTTGACAATATTTTTTTTAAGTGTTAATGGAGTTTCAAGACCGGTTCCAATAAGAAGGGATACTATCTAAAGATCACAGACAAAAGATTTGTTTATGAGTTTGGAGGAGAAAGGAATGGAGAGATTTGAAGAAAAGGAAGGAACATGTGAAAGAAATGAAGGACATTGGAAAGGGAGGACTTTTGGTGGTTCATTTTTCTTCATAATACAAAATCATCTTCATTTGGGACTCAAATATTGTATTGGAAGAGAGTTTTAAGGGGTATAGAAGGGTTTATATGAATTCTTCGAAATTTAATCTATGTCTGTTATAATATTCTTAAAATGAAAAATATATTAATCATAAGCAATAGTTTATCATTCTTTAAAACAAATACTCTTTAAAAAAAAAGTGAAAGATTCTTTCATTTTCCGTTATATTTTCCACCCCCCGTAAGCTCTTCCTCTTGCTCCCCTCCAAACTCTCAAACAAAGCCTAAAACTTCAACTCAAGAGAGAGTGATCTTAATTGCTGAGCTAAAATATGTTCGAACAAGTTCGCCAAATTTTGCTTGATGTTAAGTTTGATATTATATTAAGCCAGAAAATATATTTAAAAAATTAGGAATTTTTTCTATAATATTGTAGAATTTCAAGTAAACCTTATTCAATCAATAAAATTGTTTTCCGTTAATAATATTGACTTATGTATGTTTTTTAATAAACTGAAATCAATGTATTAAAATTATTTTTATTTTTATTTAAAATATAGCAAATAATTTATGAATTTAATTTATTGATCGGTGACAAACATTTATGTTGTGTATGATTTTATTATAAATTATAAATATCAATGACAAATTTGTGTCTTACATTTTCATTTGGTGGGATAATCTTAGAACGAAGCGAGCATGTAAAGGTCAAAGCAAGATCAAGACTTCGGAGGAAATGTGTCGAGAACTAACCAAAAAGTTATTGCCTTCTCATTAATATCAAGATAATTTTATTCAACTACATAATCAATATCAAACCAACTTGTTTGTGGAAGAATATACCCAAGAATTTGAGAAGTCGATGATGAAGTGTGACATTCATGAAAGGGAAAATCAAATAATAACTTGTTACTTTGGTGGATTAAACATTGATATTGCTCATCTAGTTCACCTCTAATGATATTGGTCATTAGACGATGTAGTTAGTTTGGCCACACAAGTGGAGAAAGATTTGCCCATGAAACATTCTTATAGGAATTCTCCCTCCATTGAGAATTCTTCTTTTGTCTGCAAAAAACATGCATAAATCCCTCATGTACTTCTATAAAACCACCTCCTAAAACCACCATAGAAAATAAACCTAAAGTTATCAAATGTTAAGATATTGTCCATCACGAAGAACTATCACCATCATCAAAGGAGAATATTATGAAGAAGTTGAAGAGGAAACAACCTGAGATAAACTTGAAAGAGAAGAAGAGCTAGGGCCAATTTGTGATGAATGGCTCATTGTTACTGATCATGGTGAACCTCTGGTAATCAGTCGAAATATACACACAATGTCAGCCCAAGAAGCATTGGCTGAGGAAAAACATTTTTCATACTTGTTGCACCTCTACTGAAAACTTTTGTGATGTTATTATAGATAGTGGTAATTGTGAAAATGTGGTTTCAAACAAAATGGTAGAGAAGTTAAAGATGCCTACACAAAGTCACCCTCCTCCTTACAAACTACAATGGCTCAACAAAGGTAGTAAAGTGATGGTTACAAAGTGTTGACTTGTTACTTTTTCCACTGGTCATAAGTATCAAGATCGAAGTTTGGTGTGATGTCGTTCCACTGGATGCATGTCCTCTTCTCCTTGGAAGACCTTGAAAATACAATCGTCGTGCCCATCATGATTATTATGCCAACATCGCCTTTGTCAAAGTGGAGTAAAAATCAAGTTAACTACCACCAAGGGGACTTGATAAAATAAAAATGAATCTAAGCCATTAGTTTCTTTGATCACTAAGACTCGGCTAAAGGAAGTTGTTAATGAAGTCCATACCACGAGCTTTATTCTAGTGTTCAAAGAAAATGAATAAATTGTCCTTCTAACAGAAATTAAACAAATGCTCGTTAAATTTTTAGATGTTGTACCATAAGACGTTCCACAAGGATTACCGTTGGTGCGAGACATTCAACATGCTATTGATTTTATTTCTAGAGTTGTCATTCCTAATAGACCAACTTATAGAATAAGTCCACAAGAACACGCTGAAATCACACGTTAGGTTGAAGAATTGTTGAAGAAAAGACTAATACAAGAAAACGTAGCCCCTTGTGTTCTTCTTGCAATTTTAGTACCAAATAAGGACGGAAGTTGGAGAATGTGTGTTAATAGCCGAGTTGTCAACACAATTACCATTAAGTATCGATTTATGATACATAGACTTGATGATTTATTAGATCAGTTGCACGATGCCACCATTTTTTCACATATTGATCTTCGAAGTGAATACCATCAAATCTGGCTTAGGCTAGGGGATGAATGGAATATCGTGTTTAAAACTAGAGATGACTTATAAGAATGAACAATGATGTCCTTTGGATGATCTAATACTCCAAGTACCTCCATGCGTCAAATGATCTAGTACTTTGACAATTCAATTCATTGCCAATTTATAGTTATATGCTTTGACGATATTTTAATCTACAACAAACACAAAGAGGAACACTTAGAACAACTTTGACAATTGTTACAAACTCTTCGTGAACAAAAACTCTATGCAAATATGAAGAAATGTTCCTTCTGAACCGATGATGTTACTTTTCTGGGTTATATTATCACTGCTGAAAGCATTCGAGTTGACCCCAACAAAGTTATGGCAATCAATACTTGGCCTATTCCAAAGTTAATTCATGATGTGAGAAGTTTCCATAGATTAGCTTCATTTTATAAAAACTACAAAATGTAATTTTAAAACATTACGATAGATCACTGTGATTCTGACGCAGCCACGTGATACCAAACTTAGTTTTGGTGGTCCTAGTCCTATTGCTACTATCCGTGAGTGTGTCTTGTTGGCACTTCTGAATTCTCAACCAACTTAGGGGATGTATTGGATTAGGATTCTAAGAGATTTTAAAAGACTTTTTAATTATAAAAAAGTCTCGTGGTATTCAATCAAAACTCTTTGCAACTTTTGTGGTATTCAATCAAGACTCTTTGTCATTTTAAAAAAGTCGTGAGGTATTCAATCAAGACTTTTCATTACTTAAAAAAAGTCTCGTGGTATTCAAAATTATTCAAATTTCGAAGGATTGTTTAATAAATTGGATTTTGTGGGATTTTCTAGTGAAATTTTAGCAAGAAAAAGTCTTTCATGAAAATATGAGATTTCTTGAGATTGTTTTTATTTTAAAATTTTACTATGTCTCTCTCTCTCCTCTCTTTTCTCTCTCTCTCTCCTCTCTTCCCCCCTCTCTCTCCCTCTCTCATAAAAAAAATAAAAATAAGAGTTTGTATTGAAAATATTATGATAGAGAGTGTACTGTAATCACTTTTTTCAATGATTTTTTAAAAATTCATAAAATCTTTTAAAATCTTATGAATCTATAAAATCATTTCAAATTCTTTAAAATCTTATGATATAAATCCATTGAAATCCAAATTGTAAATCCTAATAATCTTTTAAAATCATGACTATCCACCTGATACCAAACTTAGTTTTGGTGGTCCTAATCCTATTGCTACCATCCGTGACTGTGTCTCGTTGGCACTTCTCCAACTTTGTTTGCTTCACCACTGTTTTTATCTTACCCCACAAAACCCAAACCATTTCATTTCAACCTCATAGCACTTCCCATCATCATCCCAAACCATGGCATGCTCAGCTACTACTACCTCTGCTTCTTCTCTCTTCTCATCTCTAAACCCTAAATCCTCACTTTTTTCTCCCAAATTACCCTCTTCTTCTACTCTCTCTATCCCTAATTCTCTTCCCAAACCATTCTCTCTCCCTTCACTTTCCTTCACTCGCCCTTCTCAAATTCAACATTCTTCTCGCCGTAGTAGCTTCCTTGTTAAAGCCTCTGTAAGCATTTCCCCCAATTTTGTTTTTGAAATTTTCTGCATTGTTGAAAATGTTACTGTTGTTTATTGCTGTGTGTGTTTTTCTGTATCTTAATTATGTTAATTTAACATTAATTGATTATTGGGTTTGTTGATAATTAGATATGCTAGTTGGTTGTGCAATTTGTTTTAATTTGACTATTTCAGCAACACTGCTTTAGTGCATTTTAGTATTTTTATGCTTTAAAGTATTGAAATTTGTATAATATTTTTAGTTTTTTTTGTTGAAAATTACAACATTTCTAGTTCGTGTGTATTTTTGGGATTTTTACATTTAATCTCTGAATTTTAGCATAAGCTTGGATTGACTTATACGAGCTTATTCACCTGTATTATACATGTGGATAAGCTCATATAAGGCCCCCTAAATTGACAGGCTGTATTAGCATTTGTCAGTCTGTTTGGGAGAGCTTATGAAAACAACTTACTATATTTTTATAATAAGATATTTTCAGCTTATTTCCATAAGCTCTCCAAGATAGCTTATGGATTGGAAACAGCTTATAGCTTATATGAAAACAATTTGACTTTATTTTGACCTTCAATGATTTAATGCATTTGGGTATTTTTAAGCATAAAGTATTACAATGTCTACAATATTTCTAGTTCATATGCGTTTTTCAGTTTTGCCTTTAATCACTAAATCTTAGGGTCTGCTTGGATTGACTTATTTGAGCTAATATGTTGGTAATAAGCATTTGTGAGTGTGCTTGAGAGAGGTTATGAAAACAGCTTACAGCATTTTTATAAGCTGTTTTCATCTTATTTCCAAATTCCATAAGATCTCCAAGATAGCTTATGAAAACAACTTGTATCTTATATGAAAACAATTTGACTTTATTTTACCGTCTGTTATCGAAAACAGTTTGACTATACATAAGCAAGTTGTTTATCCAAATTATGGCCTTGCTCTGAGCTAGAATGTTCAATGCATTCGGATGTTTTTAAGTTTTAAGCATAAAGTATTGAAAATTTGAAATTTCTTCAATATTTCTAATTCATGTGCGTTTTTGAGAATTTTTTCTTTAAAATGACCAAATCTTAGTCTTTAAACTTCTTGTTTGACCTCACAGAGTGAGCTTCCATTGGTTGGAAATGCAGCACCTGATTTTGAAGCAGAGGCTGTTTTTGATCAGGAGTTTATCAATGTACGTGGCCACCAACCAAAGCAAATACGAATACTGATTCTTACTAGCTTATTTTTTTTTTTTTTGCATTTTTATTATGTGGTTATTTGAGTAATTGCTGCTGGAAATTTTCATGTTTGATTGACTAAATCATTGTCATTCCAGGTCAAACTCTCTGACTACATTGGGAAGAAGTATGTTATCCTCTTTTTCTATCCATTGGACTTCACCTTTGTTTGTCCAACAGGTTGGTTAGTCCGGTCGATCTAGTTGTGCTTTTAAATTTCTTTCTTTAGCTTCCTAACGATAATGTGTGCTTCTTGACTGCAGAAATCACCGCTTTCAGTGACCGACATGCAGAGTTTGAGGCAATAAATACTGAGATTTTGGGTGTTTCAGTTGACAGTGTGGTGCGTTGGTTTAGACTGTTGCTTTTGATTATTACTGCTGACCTAGTTAATGGTGTGTGTGTGTGCATAATTTCACACTTTACTTCATTATGACATACTTCTGCTTGCTGTCTATTAGTTAACAAGGAAAATGAAGCAATTGTGAAGGATTATAGTGCATTTTACGGATTTCATACTGTTTAAGGATTTATTTTGTAGAGATAAACTAGTTCTTACTGTAAGGTTAAAAGTTCATACATATCATATTTTTATATGCCTCTGAATAATTGCTGAATTGAGCAAGAGTATTGTCTGAGAAAATTACTTCATACATAATGGTAAAGGGAAAAATGTGAATAGACACTTCATTCAAACATAGATAATTGAAATATATCTTTTGTTGATCTACATATGTAATGATGTTCATAGTATTTGTAAACTAATTCACACGACCTTTACATATAGACCACAAGGATATTCTCACATGTTGAGTGCTGACGCACGCCCTTGAAAAATAAGGCTGGTTGTTTGTGTTTGTATCTGATAGGTTATTATGTTCTCATGTCTGTGGCATAACCTATGTAGCGGAATTCCAGTATTTGATTGTTTTTTATTAGTGATGCTGTTGTTTCTATTGTGCAGTTCTCGCATCTTGCATGGGTTCAAACAGATAGAAAGTCAGGTGGCCTTGGTGACTTGAATTATCCTCTGGTTTCTGATGTCACCAAATCCATATCAAAATCTTACGGTGTTCTCATTCCTGATCAGGTATGTTATGACGTATGAAAATAGTATCAACTTATGTATGGCTGGATTACAATAGAACCACAATCATCTAGTTTGTTTGTTGTGTCGTCTCTACCTAAATGAGCTTAGTAAGGGTATGCATTGTTTATGAGGAATGCACTCCCATTTGTAGAGTTGAGTTATCAGACCTGTTATACAATCAAATCAAGATTTTATTTGGCTTTTTAAGAAATTGAACTAGGACATTGCTTTTCCTTCCCCAACACTTGTCCTTTACGCACATATTTCAATGTTCTTTTGGAATGAAATTTACGATGCTTAATAGCATTAACTGGTCAAAAGTTGGCATCTAAACTGTCTTCCATCCCACTATTTTGGACTTGTGTCATAATGTACCTAAAAATTCCCAATGTTGCAGGGAATTGCATTGAGGGGATTGTTCATTATTGACAAGGAAGGGATTATTCAGCACTCTACCATCAACAACTTGGGAATTGGTAGAAGTGTTGATGAGACAAAGAGAACACTACAGGTGATTATACAACTAATTAGAACCACATCAAGATTGAACAATATCTATTTAGAACATCTCATTTTATTTGTTCGCTTCTATATCTGTTCTACCATGTACATAACTTCATTGTTCCCTTGATGTGCATTTGTTTTGCAGGCCTTGCAGTATGTGCAGGAGAACCCAGATGAAGTTTGCCCTGCTGGATGGAAGCCTGGGGAGAAGTCCATGAAACCAGACCCAAAACTTAGCAAAGATTACTTTGCCGCGGTGTAACGTGAATGACAGTTAAGAGTAGCCATGTGCATCTGTATCAATTTGTGAGTTATAAAAGAGTATTATGTAATATTAGTCCTAAAATTTAAAACCTCAAGGTGGTAATAATTGCACACTGGTGTTTTGGATTTTGTATTGTACTATGTATTTATAATAATTTGCAATTTCTTTTGATTATGGTGCTTGCATGATCATATTTGGGTGTGATGTATACCTTTTTGCCATTTCCAGAGTTCCAGATCGCTATCAATCCCGTGCTAAACGGGGGGAAATTGGAAATTATCAGGTTGGTAAATTGAAATTTAGAAATTAAATGCAGACTGAAAATTAAGTTTGAACAATAATAAAAAAAAAATCAAAAGAAAAGCAGAGTGTATAATCTCTCGAACTTTACATGTGTGTTTAAGTTTAGAAATTGAATTACTTTTGGACGAATAACCATTTTGGTCCGTAAATGTGTGAGATGTTGTCACTATCTAAATGTGTTAAAATTGCAAAAACATCCCTAGTGTTTCTTTTATTGGTAATTTTATGGACTAATTTGATTAATGAAAAGCATATTCGAGGACTAAATTGACTACCTAAAAATATTTTTGATGTGTAAAATGACGAATAAAAAAGACACTTGTAGACGTATTTGTAATTTGATACAATTAAAGACCAATGTGAGAATGAGTTACACTTCAGAAGCCAAAAACAGTGGTTAACCCAATTATTTTTTTAGAATTTCCTGTTGCTGAGTTTTGGTGTTCGAATAGTTTGTCCATGTTGTTTTTTTTTTTTTACAAAAAGTTTGTCCATCATGTTTATCCCTAGCAATTTTGACAAAATGATACTCACCCCTTTCAAAATGTGGGAACTTTAACTAAAAAAAATTTGTTTTAAAATAAATGTAATTATCACTTTTTAATGTAGTATTAATTTTTGTTCTTCCAGTAGTATCCCTAATTATTACTATGCACATTATTTTCAAGTATCAAATTCTACTTTAATTTATAATGATAGGAGATGCACCAATAGTTAACAAGGTTATTTTACTCAAAGTGACGTGTCTTTAGACAACACTATTGCATTTTTTAATACATATATAAAATTTTTAAACGACACTCATTTTAAAACGAAGAGAGTAAATCTCTTACCATCAATTGTGACGGAGTATCATCCAACTTTAGCTTACCCATGGATGAAAATTGATATTGCTATTCTATAGAGAGCTTTGCATGTGCTCTTTGGAAATGATACTATACAACACAACGGAGTCGGGGTCCCAAGGAAGCAATTGGGCGAACAGTAGCACAACTTAGGCTATAAGACTAAGACAATTTCTTATCCCATTCTACTAACTTCTCGCACACCTTTCGACATTTCTGATTATATAATCTAAAAGGTGTAAAAACACGTTAAAACACCCTACATTTTTTTTAGATTTCATAATCTGAATCAGGTGTGGAGGGTGGGAAAAAAAATTATCTAAGACTAAATCTGCAACTGGGCTCAATCAGAACAGGCCTCAAAGGAAAAAGAAAGCCCCCACTTGGAATTTGGATTTCATTAGGAAGACAAAGAATTTCGGAAATTCACCCCCTCTCACGTGCCCTTTTCATTTCCAAAATTACCCATGTTTGGATCTTATAATCTGATGCGTGTTTTTAGAGTTTTGGATTCTAGAATCTAAAAGCAATGGGAAGATAGAAGACCAATTTTTTTTGCATTAAATCAAATTCTACAACAACAACATAAAATAAATTACAACAACAATGACAACATAAATAAAACCAAATAAAATCATAAGAATCAAACTAATTTCTTCATCGTTTCATCTATACGAACCCTGATTTCTTTTTATGTCTTGGAATAGATCAAACTTGCCTGAATAACATAAACAAATCTCAACAATATAGTGTTTACATATTGACAAAATAAAATGCAAAGAAAACACAACGCTATCCATGTTGACTCATTTTCAGACGAACTCTAAATTATTAAGTCCCTTACTCCTATGAACCGGAAGGTTAACACAAAAAAACTATTGATTTTATTTTTACATTTGATGTTTCACTTCATAATTATCACATTCGATTGGATTTCTTTTAATTTACTGTAAGCAAGTCCATCCTTTTTCTTTTGTAGAAAAAAGTCTATCATATAATTCCTTTTTTTTGGGACAAATCTATCATATAATTCTTCCTTAAAAGAAAAAACATCATATTCCCGTGGGTCCAATGTTTTCATTCTTTGTTATTTTATTTTGCTATTTTGAAAAACTGTTCAAGGGTTTATTTTATTTTTTACACTTTAAAAACATTATTTCCACATTTTGTTAATTTTTCTTTTGCATTTTTTTCGGTGGGCGCCAATAAGAATAATTTAATTGATATTGTTTATTATTATTAATTGATATTGTTTATTATTATTTTAGGACGATCACTGGGATTGTGATTAAGAGGAAGTGAGCGGAGGTTCTCATATCTCGGTCTAGGAGAGTCTTACGTAGAAATTACACGGGCAGTGATTAAGTGAGAATGCAGTGAAGCGGAGGTTGTTCACATAGTACTTTAAATTAATACTATTATAGTGAATTTTCTTCCCGGCTTGGTAACCCCCGGTCGTAGGTGAAGTTGCACCGAACTGGATCAACAAATACCTTGGGTTATTTTCCTTCCAACACTTTACTTTAAGTTTGGTATTTCTGTTGTTACGATGTCTTGACATCTTACGTAACATTTCGCTTGTCGTGACATCGTGTTCAACATCTTTTACTGGGTACCAGAATTTCATATTTAATGAGCAACATGACTAATAAAAAAGACACTTATAGTTATATTTGTAATTTTGATACAATCAAAGACCAATGTGAGAATGAGTTATACTTCATAGACCAAAATAGTGGTTAACCCAATTATTTTTGTAGAATTTCCTGTTGCTGAGTTTTGGTGTTCGAATAGTTTGTCCATGTTGTTTATCCCTAGCAATTTTGACAAAATGATACTCACTCCTTTCAAAATGAGTGTAACTTTTAAGTAAATTTTTTTTTTAAAATGAATGTAATTATCGTTTTTTATTTAAATGTAGTATTAATTTTTTTCTTCCAATAGTATCCATAATTATTACTATGCACACTATTCTCTTGTAACAAATTCTACTTTAATTTATAATGATAGGAGATGCACCAATAGCAAACAAGGTTATTTTGTTCAAAGTGACATGTCGTTAGACAACATTATTGTATTTTTTAATACGTATATAAAAACTGTAAACGACACTCATTTTAAAACGGATAGAGTAAATCTTTTACCATAAATTGTGATGGAGTATCATTCAACTTTAGTTTATCCATAGTTAGATGAATATAGATATTACTATCCTGGAGAGAGCCTTGCATGTGCTCTTTGGAAATGATACTAAAGCTTGAATGGAAAGAGATATGACACAACGGAGTCGGGGTCCCAAGGAAGCAATTGGACCAACAGAAACGCACCTTAGGCTATAAGACTAATTGCCTGTTTGGTTTGGCGGTGGGGCAGCCAAAATTACGTTTCAAAGCATTCCCACCGTGGAAATGAAGAAGCTAGAAAACTAAGCTTCTAGCTGAACGTGGTTTCCTGATGCTAGTTTGAAAAGGTAAAAGCCATTCCAAACATAGTCTAAGACAATTTCTTATCCCATTCTACTAACTTCTCGCACACCTTACAACATTTATGCTTATATAATCTGAAAGGAGTAAAAATACGTTAAAACACCCTACATTTTTTTTTCAGATTTCATAAGATGAATCAGAAGTATAGGGTGGGAAAATAAATTGTCTAATCCTAAATCTGAAACTGGGCTCAATCAGAACAGGCCTCAAAGGAAAAAGAAATCCCCCGCTTGGAATTTGGTTTCATTAGGAAGACAAAGAATTTCTGAAATTCACCCCTCTCATGTGCCCTTCTCATTTTCAAAATTACCCATGTTTGGATCTTAGAATCGAATGCGTGTTTTTAGAGTTTTGGATTCTAGAATCTAAAAGCAATGGGAAGACAAAAGACCAATTTTTTTTACATTAAATCAAATACTGCATCGACAACATAAAATCAACTACAACAACAATGACAACATAAATAAACACAAACAAAATCATAAAACAGTCAAACTAATTTCTTCATCGTTTCGTTTATGCACACCTTGATTTCTTTTTGTCTCGGAACTTATCAGACTTGCATGAATAACATGAACAAATTTCAACAATATAGTGTCTATATCTCGACAAAATAATATGCAAAGAAAATAACGCTATCCATTTTGACTCATTTTTAGACTTTACCTATCTTTCAGTTGAACTCCATATTATTATGACCCTTTTTCCTTATGAACTGGAGGTTAAAATAAATAAATAAAACTATTGATTTCCTTTTTACATTTGATATTTCACTTCCTAATTATCACATTCGATTGGATTTCTTTTATTTTACTGCAAGCAAGTTCATCCTTCTTTTTCTTTCTTTTCTTTCTTTTTTTTTTTTTGTAAAAAAAAGTATCATATAATTCTTCCGTAAAAGAAAAAACATCATATTCCCTTGGGTCCAATGTTTTCATTCTTTGTTATTTTGAAAAACTGTACTAGGGTTTATTTTATTTTTTACACTTTAAATACATTATTTCCACATTTTGTTAATTTTTTTTTGTCAATAAGAATAATATAATTGATATTGTTTTTTATTATTAATAATATTCACACTAATAACACTTATATAAGTAAAGATTCCCTCTATTGTACCAAAAAAAAACTTATTTAACGATTTGAAAATTTATTTAAATTTACATATATATCATCAAGTAATTTAATAATCATTTGCTCCTTGCAGAGAATTGAGTATTGTATGTCTTTTAAATCTTGTCTTAGGCTCCAAAAGTTAACTACATGCCCCCGACTGCAAATGTGTTTCATTGTTAATGTATGGTGTGTTCAGCAGAATGTATGTACTTAATAACGACCTTTGCTTTTGGGCAGACACTAATGACCATATGACCACTTTTACACATTACGTGCCTTACTTTAATGTAAATAGACAGTGATTATTATATTTTTTTAAAATTGAGTATCTTCCGCGCGCGCAATTGTGGAAGCTAATCCTTTAAATATTGTGGAATTTAAATGATGACAAACTCTCATAAAAGAAATAGACAATAAATTATACAATTCATTTCTAATTACGAACACTTATAATATTATACTCGCGTATATAGTAACTACCAGACAATCTATTGTTTGACTTTGCTTATTAGGATATATTCTTTGATCCCTTTAGTAAACGTTAGTGGAAAAAAAATTCCTTTTCTATTTAAAAGAAAAATAATCTGACAAAATAATTTTTAAGGATGATCTGGACTTGTTGCATGGATAATTTGTTAGATGGTTTAAATGGATAAACTTTGATACTATATTAAGATTTTGTATTTTTTTTTTTTGGTAGATAGACGAAATGGCAAAGCCATTATAAACTGACACACACAAGTGGAGGTACCGAGGTTCGAATTCCGGTTATGACATCCGGCCTAACAATTTCGACATTTTGTCAGTTGAGTTAGGACTTCTAGATATATTTTGTATTTATTTATCCCTAAAAATAATCTAAGTTATTAATGAAAACAACATACATCCAAATTTACGGTGAGCTTATGTCTAGATAGTCAAACATATGATTAGTTGAAGTAAAAAAAACCAAAGATGAGTTCGCCAAATCTTTCCCAATTCTCGACTAATTTTCAAGGACAACAATACTCTATCTAAGTCATCCTTAATCAATTCATAAGACGAGTAATATCATTATTTATAAACTCTTTTAAGCATATTCTCTTTTCAATATGAGATTTATGATTTTCTAATACTTTGTAACCCTTTCGTTGGTATTTAGCTTCCAAATTCCCCAACTAAATAATAAAAAGGAATGGTTTAGTAAGAACTAGAGACAATTTAAAGATTGACAATACATAAAGAAAGAAATAAATAACAAAAGATAATCTCTGTATATCTATAATATCTCTATTAGATACAACACGATTTTAGGCACTGCTTTAGCCTTAGCCATTGGTCAAACTCACCAAACATGGTATCATAGCACTTGCTTCATATATACAAATTTCCTACAATGGGACAAAATAATTATTCATGTCATGTTACATAAGTTAAACTATCATTATCCCTATAATTTGGTTTAGGGTATTGCGGCCTGCAGATTCAATAAAATCCAGTTTGGCTTTTTTTATTTTAAAATGTTGTTAGGTAAATAAAATGCAACAACACTTTGATTAAGATAGAAGTTATACCCTCACTATTTTATCCAGAACCAATACTACATAATACTATATACTAATAAAACTGCAGCAAATATAATGTTCACATGTTAGTTGATCTTCATTATGAATATCTTTTAGTTAATGATAGGATATCTCATATCTAATTATCTATGTTCAGTATCTTTTTTAAGGTATTATATACTCCATTTTGGCCGTTCTCAGTTGAAAACATTTTTGTGACTAGAATTCCTTCAACATGGTTGTGTGAACATTCATACACTAATATTATAGATGCTTCTAAGGTCGTTACGATTGCCAGTTGAATGGTATACGGCTATACGCAAGTGACCATGTTAAACATGGGTCATATGAATAAAGAAAATAACTCGGATATAAGAAAAAATTCGAGAATTTTTTTCTCATCTTCCAAGCATTTCACATGCCCTTCTCTTTTTATAATTTTATCCCGTTCAAATTATATAATCTGAACTCAAAAACACGGTTTAAATTATATAATATGAAACATGTTTATATGTAAACAACAATTAGAACTCTCCTCTCATTCCGACACTTACAATTTTTTCCCTAACAAACCACCAAAACACTCAAAACCCAAACCACCCAACATTGTGTCATTCTCGAAGTGAAATGCTTCGGATTATATAATCCAAACATGGGTAAAATGAAAAAGTAAAGGACGCGCGAGAAGCAAGTAGGGTGGAAAAACAAATTCTCTATGTTTTTTTGTCTACTAAGTTTCTTGATAAGGATTTTGTTTCGATTTCAAGTTCGTTGCACCTTTTTTCTAGGGTATTGTCCATTTTAGATCTTTGTGTCTTAGAAGGTTGATGAGGTGTTTATAGACTACCTTTTGATATCGATTTTTAAATAATGTGAGACTTTTTGATGTACTAAAAAATAGTCCCCAATCAATGCTAGTTAAAGGGTATGTTAACCCTCGTACGTGACTTAAAAACGCTTACTCAGAGACAACACCAATGTAAGTTCTCAAGGTTTTGTTCTTAGTTAAAAGACACATTAGTGAGTTAAAAACTTGTGTTTATAAACAATCTTAATGGTTTTAACTTAAGATTTCGATCACTCTAAAACCTTTTCAAACCTCTATTGTTGAGGTTTGGTTGAGGAGACCAAAGTGGATTCCAAATTTATTGGATGGTATTTCAAACATAGCTAGGGATGGGAATAATTCTTTAATTTCTTGCATGTCTTTTATTATGATTTCTTTCTATTAGTTGTAGTATTATTTTTAAGAAGTATTAGATTATATATATTATTGTTTCACCAAAAGAAAAAAAATTGTATATATGGTATTATTTTTTATTGAATCTATTTGATTATATTGCTGAAGTGACAGTACAGGGGATCATTGAATATTGAATGATACAAATATTGATATAACAGCCAAACCAGATATAGACCCACTGCCAGAAGTTGGGAATTTTTTTATATTTTTTGAAGGGTGCCAGAAGTTGGGAATTCTTTAGCTTCTTGTTGAACGAGAACATTAGACCAATGAAATTGGTTAACGTCATTAAGTTCATTATATTTTTTTTATCAAACATTTAGTTCATTATATAAATAGTCTATGATGGTCGGTTACTTGGAATTTTCCAAGCATATTGGATTAATAAAATCAAATGCATTTAGCAAGTAGATAATTGTATTGTAATTCTAATTTACTACATATCATGTGCCTCACATGTATTGTGTTGCATCACGGTTCTCTTATATTCTATATATGGTGGCACAATCCTGGATTGTTATTATATAATCTGGCAAGTGACAATGTAGTAAAATTTTCCTAATATAATTTTAAATGAAGGAAAGGAAACAACCATCTTTGCCATTATGAATAAGATAATGATAAAATAATTTAAAAGAAGTGGCATGGGCCAACAAGATTTTTAACAACATGGCCCGAAAAGCTCATTATGGTTATATTTTTTTTTTTCTAAACTTAAAGGTAAATTTAAGGTATATTGAAGTTTGGTTGGTTACCGATAATCTCTTGCCAAAATTTGTTTAATATTTAATTTTTTTGGGTAGAATAGGTAAAAGAAAAAGAGAATAGAAAAAAAAACTATCTCGAAAAAGAAATCCTACTAGCAACAGTTAGTAGGAGTAGGCTAATTCCGACTGGAGGAACTGCAATAGAATGATAGGTCTCATGGCTATCAGTTTCAAGCTTGGCAAGATAGTGTTTACACCGATTTTTGGTAATGTAAACTCCATTATCCATCAATGGTTTTAGGATATAAATGTCGATCGATGGTGACAAATGTATTTTTTAAAGGGGGATCGTTCAAGCCTCGCGGTTTATGACATCACTTCATGCATTCTTTAAGAACATTAATGTCAGAATTGCTTTCAACATCTTGTAATAACAAGTTGTCTCATGAGAACCCGATAGAAAATTGCTCAAGTGAGCATGTTAAAAAGAAAAAGAAATAGAATAAAGATCAAAAGAAATGCAAAAGAAAAAGAAAAGTAAAACAAGAACAATGATATTAAATTGCAGGAATGTAAAGGGTGGTTGGAATCTGTCAATCCATACACTCATGAACCCATATGCTCTGTGTGGCGGCATGGGTGTTGGAGTTTCATGAATCAAGAAACCAACCCATTGTTATTATTACAAACTGATATATATAGACCTTGTAGAGAAAACTACCACTAAATCCTACGGTCTATATTAAAAGTAGAAATAACTTCCTAAGACACTAGGAAATAACTTCCATGCACTAAGACACTAGAAATATTCTCAATGCACTTGAGCCTTGTTTCCCGCCATGCGCTCCAATTGCAACTTCGAATTATTTCTCCTTGTCTTTGGTCGAAATTGCGGTGTGTCGAAGTCTGTATGCTCTTGGTCGAAATCTCTTTGCACTTTGCAACATGTCGAAATAACCAATTTGCCTTGTAGAAAATAGAATCATGAGTTCGACCAAATATTTCATTTTTGGTGTTAACAGAGGCCCCCCAGAATGCTGTTTCTCGAAAGACATGAGAGGAATAACATTTTGAAACATAATACCAAAAATGAACAATCTATGGTCTTCTTGACCACTTCATCAGAAGTTCTTTTTCATCTCTCCAAGCCAAATTCAAATTTGGTATATTGGCTTTAATGAACTTCAAATAAATCACTCAAAGATCCATTGGAAGTATGTGTATATATCATTCATGGATCACTACAAAACACATGTATACTCGCCCTTTAGAAAATTCAGACCATTTAATATGATCATGGTTTTCAAAAACCATTTTAATCTACAGTTTCAAAAACCGTTTTTTATGGTTATAAAGTGTTGGGTCGCGCAAAACTTGAAATTGTTCCACTGGGCGTGCCAATTTGTTTACACCGATTTTTGGTAATGTAAACTCCATTATCCATCAATGGTATCCATCAATGGTTTTAGGATATAAATGTCGATCGATGGTGACAAATGTATTTTTAAAGGGGGATCGTTCAAGCTTCGCGGTTTATGACATCACTTCATACATTCTTTAAGGACATTAATGTCAGAATTGCTTTCAACATCTTGTAATAACAAGTTGTCTCATGAGAACATGATAGAAAATTGCTCAAGTGAGCATGTTAAAAAGAAAGAGAAATAGAATAAAGATGAAAAGAAATGCAAAAGAAAAAGAAAAGTAAAACAAGAAC
>Ga0315913_1002995_pt1 | contig 20134 bp, 8 predicted proteins | sample MpolsnodulesMG_FD_207736 | JGI IMG/M metagenome (GOLD analysis project Ga0315913, IMG submission 207736) | Medicago polymorpha root nodule microbial communities from Los Angeles, California, United States - small nodules | ecosystem: Host-associated > Plants > Roots > Nodule | place: USA... | reverse complement strand
CAATTCTTTCATTTATCTTTCCCATATTATTTATTAAGGACAATTTTGTAAAACAACTCATAATATCTCTTTTCCACACAATATTAATTGCATTTCTTAATTTGTGTGAAATGCCCAAAACATCATACATTTTGGGACGGAGGGAGTATTAAGCTAAAATCCAAGTTCAGTGTTAACATTTCTCACCATAACTATGATGATGTTTTTGTGCATTTTAAGAGATAGAGAGGAACTATTTTACAAGGAAGAAGCAAATAATTTTTAAAATTAGAAGACACGCTCAAGAGTTTTCCATGTAAGATAACTTGCAACAATTACATAAATGAAAAATAAAATCTACGAGGAAAAAAAATTAACAATGAAAAGCTTGTCATAAAAATTATAGAAAATAGTATGATTTTGCTGAGCTTATATAAGTGGGTTGTGCACTTATCTTTGTTTTCTTATCAAAAGTTAAATTCGCATTTTCGCTTTCAACCACAAAAGAAAACTGATTTATACCAATTTCAACCCTTCTTTTAATACAATTAATCAGGAATGACTTCTTAAGGTACTAAAATGTTTAGAACATACATAAGTCACTCAGCCGGTCTGAAACTTCACATATCTAAAAAAGTCCCATAATCTACTGGAATTGATTAAAACCATTAATCTATAATGAAGCTGCTAAAAAATGAACATTTATGCATATGAATTTCAAGGAGTCAACTAAAAAATACACAGGATCTCTGCTGAATCCTTAAAATTATGGAACAGCAGTAGCCTACTAAATACCAGTACAACACTTCAAAGTCTGAATTGTGTCCTGATCTAACAAGCATTTGAAAGATTTCTGTCTGAAATTTCTCATTCCTGGCATGATTGGAGGAGACGGATGATATCAATAATAACTAGCAACCAGATGCTTCAAAGAACCACTAGAGAAATCAGAATGGCACCATGTCTCTGAATTGCAACATCCTGAAAGAGAAATAAGAGAGACAGCAGAAAATCTGTGGCCGCTTATAAAATTAGCCACCTGCTTGTGTATTTGTATTGCACTATATATATGTTTCTTTTTTTTAGCCTAGCATGAATTTTGGCGCATGAGACACAAAATAACACTAGCAACCCAAAACAAAAGCATGCACTTCAGCCCAACTAGAGACTGTGTAAAGAATGCCAGATAAACCCTTCCAATTGGAAGAGCTTTCTTCATTGTATTCTTTCTGTTTCTTAACCAAGCCAGAAAACAATGGGACAAATGAAACACCAAATTGTGTCCCTATGGTCCTAAGGCTTGAACTTGAACCAATCACAATTCCTACATCTGCTTCAAGTAGACAAAGTAAATCACCCACTGAGTCTCCAATGTAAACAGTTAATTTTTTCTTGTCATCATTGCAACTTTCCAATATATTACGAAAAGCCTGGACCTTGTCAATGGGAGACTCCACCTTCTTAACAATGTCACCGGTAGAAACAGATCCGTCATAACTGAACTCGTTAGCATGAACATCCATCTCATTTAAATCAGCTGGCCAAAAATTAGGAAAATAAATTTATAAGACAATAGGAAACTAAATATATCAGCTGCCAACTTCAATCAGTTTGACAGCAAAGATTTGGCCAACCCAAGATATGCTAGGAATCACAGATATGCTCAAAGCAGATAACTCATAAAGGGCAAGATAAACATGAATGAAGAACTCATGGTGGCTCAAATATCAAAAACAAATTCCCCAATTGCTTTGCATCACACTAACAAAAATTCCATATAACTATGGGCAGAGTAGAAACAACTTAAGAGCCTATCCCTAACAAATTGAAGGATAAAAAACTCAATATGGTCACATCAGAATTAGTTGCCTTATTCCAACCAGAACTTCAAAAAACATCACATGAAAAGCTCCGAGATGAAAGGAGACTCATGTACACCAACAATCCAAGTCCTAAATAGGCTATTTTATACACCCACCAAGACTAGGATGACTCCTAGAGTGCGAAATGAACACAATTAATTCAGATAGAAGTATCTTATTATTTGATTCCGCAAACCAACATTGAAAATAAATATTTATAATACTACTATCATCAGAGAGAACTAAATCACAGCTCATGGTAAGAAATATGTACCTGAAGAGAAAGCAGACCTAATGAGGTCACCACACCAGCAGTATGAAAGAACATGCACATTGGCATTCAAATTTTTATTCTTTACAACTCTCTTAAAAAAGTCAGTGCAACCATCCTGAAGAATCAAACGCTCTCCAGCGCGCTTTACATCTTCTATATTTATACCCTTAAGAACCCCTGACTCAACAACCCTATTATTTGCTGAGTTCTCGAATTTCGAAAGTTGCCCAAGTGCTGTAGACAGTTCTTTATAATCAAAATTTTCCACTGCAAATCACACAGGTCAAAGCAAATTAACAAAATAAAAGCAAAACACATTCTTTGTAAAGCAGTTAAGACCATAGTAGAAAGAATGCAGAGAATCATCATACATTTATTGGCAGGCATGATGCTTTCTATACATTGCTCATACTCCTCTGTATACTGTTTGGATAGAGAACCCCATGTGTTCCTGAGGTCAGAAGACAACATTCGAGCTATTTGATCTTCAGGCTGATTGTCGGATTTTGGTGCTGTCACTATAGCAATTTCTGCCAAGATGGCAGATGAATCAACAACAGTGCATGTTAAATCAAAATCGGAAAAAATCACGAGACGATCCTCTTCAGGGTTATGTCCTTTAGTCAAGGGTGCTATAGTTGGCTGAAAGAGTGGTTGAGCATTGAAGAAGTCTATTTCAAGCTTCATTGCCTGGTAATAAAGCTTTTCAATGACATCAAGTTCTTCGCCAGTTAAAGAGACACTTAGTTTGTCGAGCAATTCTTCGGTTTGCAGAGCAGAAGCCTAAATTCAAATATAAGAATAACTGAGTAGCTGGAGCACAAGAATTCCATGATTAAATGTATATTTGACCAAGACTCAAAATAGTATCAAAGCAACCACATGGGCTATATGGTATGGCCCTACTGTCAACATGACAAACCTGGAAACCATCAGAGGAATAGTTGTCGATCCACTTGCAATACGGGTGAGTACTTTCTTCGAGGTCTGGAAGTTCCTTGAACTTTTTACCAAGAAAGGCATACAGCCTCATGCAAGGAGTCATGGCACCTAAAGTATAAGCAGCAATTTTGGTTTTCTCAAATGGTGTTGCAAGTTTACCAGAACTTTTCAGTCCTTCAATCTTCCCAGAAGCAGTAGCCAACAGAAAGTCTGTATACTTAACTGTTGCTGAGTTAATACTGTGCTCTTTGGCAAGGTCCAATCCCCATTCCTATACACCATTAACGTAAAACCACAATAACATAGGCTGTATGAGTGAAAAGGGGAGAAAATTACAAACATGTAAAGCACATGTTGACTGTTAAAAAATTTCATGAAGCAAGCATAAGATGAGACATTTTGTTCATTTAAACTTTAAATATCGACTTAAACTTAAACATGGAATCAACACAATAAATGACAAAAACAACAAATGGGATTTAGAAAAAACCCAAATTTTCCTCTCGATAAATCAATTATAAGTTCTTGTTCCCCATCGGAAAGGATGTCCCTCAGGGTCATACTCCAACCACATAAAACTTCACTATTATGCACAAATTGTTTCAAGTTTTTCAAAAATTGAAAAGGAGTCCAATCCGCATTTAGAAGGCAATATATCTCCTTTACTATTAGTATGCAACCATTAAGTATTTGGGACCAGTCCCATTCACAAGTTGAAAATTATGACAACAGCCTTCTTCCCCTTAAATACTTTATAACAACTCAAGTCACAATTCACAAACAAAAGTAGCAGAATTATAACAAGATAAAAAAAACCTGCCCCAATTAAGGCCCATGTTACCGGGACAAATGTCTTTACCTTTACCAGTGAGTCATGCATCTTCAGCTCCTCTAAAACATTCTTCCTCAACTGAGAGAGTCCAAGCTTATCATCATCGTCGTCAGCACAGTCTTCTGCCGATTCATACCTATGAAATCATAGAAATTCAATGAATAAACTTAAACAACCAAATTACTTACCATAAACTTTCAATAGTTTCTTCCTTTCTTAAAAAACGACAGAAAAAGTAGTGTAAGGGAGATGGGTAGGTCTTGCACGGTGTTCTAGATTTTAAAGACCGAAACTCACCTCAATAAAATGTACATACAGTTTCACCAAATAATCAAACTCTCCAGTTTTGGTTGCTGAGAAAACTGACAAACAGAAGAAAAGAAAATAGACATAAAATAAAATTTCATACACATGAACTTTTAGTTGCACTCATTTCTAAAATCCACAAGTTCAGTTGCACTTACTTAAAAATCACATGAATTCAGCTCCACCATCCAAGACAACAACCATATTCTAATTAGCGTTGTAAACAGATTCCGCTACGCAACACCTATGGCGCCGCTATATCCGCTGTTCGATGGAATTTTACAAAGTTTCAAAAAACAGTCCGTTACTGCAAAATCGGCCACAACAAAAAGGTATATGTAGTGGCCGATACCGTTTTTCTCCATTTTAACACAGTGAACAAAAATCACAAGCAACCGGTAGGGAATAAATTTATTGTCTCATTTGGTTTTTTTTATGCTCTTCTCTCTTCTAAAAACATTAAAACCTAAATTTATTGGTGATTAATTTGATTTATTGAAGTAACAAAATTATTGAAAGAATTACATTATGGAATTATGAAGAAACAGTGAGAAATTAAGTTATTATACATTATATGCTATGTTGCATAGGTACGGGTACCAGTACGAGAATACAACAATTTTAAAACATTACAATATGGGTACGTCAATAAAATCATGAGTTTTGTTATAAAATATAACATGAGAGAGCTGAATTCTTCAATTTACAACAAAAACATCAAGATAAAAGTTTAAAAAGTCGAAAACTAGAGTTGGTTACACCAACAAAAAAAACTCATACAATACTATATTGTCATATTAATATACGTATGCGTAAACTTAAGATTTCGGAGATTCACCAAAAATGGAGTATCGCGAGTACCGTATGCGTAATTCACCATTTTGCAAGTACCCATGTTTCGGAGATTATATGATAATATAACTAATTTTAATAAGATTTCTTCAATATTGTGATTAAATCACATCACAATGACCGCAATTTGTAACGCAATATTCTTAACACACAAAATACTTCCTTGATATTGATATTTTGTACTAAATAGTCTATACTACCTTCGTTCCTTATTACGGGAGACAATTTCAATTTCAGGTTCATTGAATAACTGATGTATACACAGCGATTGGTTCAAAATTCAAATTCCGCTGCTCTAAGGAAGCTATTTAACAACACTAATTCTAATATATCTACATAGTTGTCTACAATATCAAAATCAAACACAACTTAATCATCTATGTGAACTTTCTCAGCAACCAAAACTTGATTAGCGATAATGAAGAATATTAAATAATGATTAAGAAGAATGAAATCAACTTACGCTTGAACAAAAGCGCGAAGAAAATGAACATCTTGAGCGATGTAATGGCGGAAAGAATCGATCTTCAAGTTACCGGAAGCTAAAGAGATAACAAAAGGAGTGTACATAGAGAAGATGGATTCACGGTTGAACTTGATCCAGAAACGCTTGGCAAGTCCAGCTTCACTGTGATTGTGAATTGCTGCCATTTGGATTCGGTTTCTATGGAACGATCTTGAATTGAAAGGAACGAAGGTTCGAAATGAGATTGAACGGATTGTGTTGATGATTGGAAGGGTTTTGATAGGGTTTGGAAGGAACCACCGCATGCGCATCGAGTGGATGAAACACACGGCGGCGATGTTTTTCTCTCTTTCTACACAGAAAGAACGAAAGAAAGAGAGAGAAGAGACGAGTGTTGCTGGTGCAACTGCTTCGCTTGTGGGCTTTGCTGTGTGGGCTATGTGAGCTTGGGCCAAGCCTTATTTGAGATCCATGGACGAAAGACGATTTCTTTTTCTACGTTGTGAGTTCTCGTGTATTCTATGCCGTTCGGATTATAGAATCCGGTCGTCGTTATAAACACAATTATAAAAACCTCCAAAAACACTTTGAAACATTTTGGATTTTGAAATCCAAATAGGATGCGAGAAACTCATAGGGTGAAAAAAAGTAATAGCCTTGAATAAAAAATAGACCATGGCTTTATTGATTTCAAAATAAATAAATAAAATGAAATTATGTTTTAAGAGACTATGTTTTAAGTCCTATAAGTTAAAGATGTAACAACAACCTTTAAAGATAGTTAATTTTTTAAGTATTTAGTATTTATTCTCATTAACCCTTACTCTCAAGAACTTTTATCATGCAATTCTAATCTTACGAAACTTTAGCCGTCTCCTATATTATAAACGATATGTATAAGGGTTTTGCTAGAAGACACATTTTATGAAGGTGTCTTTTAGCAAGTTATTCTATGAGCATTTTCTAAAAGACACCAACTAATTTTTATGAAGGTGTCTTTTAGCATAGTTATAACTAAAAAGTGAAAATCACGCCTTGAAGTGTGGGTTGCTAAAAGACACATTCATGGATGGCTTCTAGCAAAACCCTGTATATAATGGGGTCTAACTTAGACTATCATAAAAATATTAAGGTCTAAATTATCAAATATACATCTTTTTATTTGGACAAAAAAATCATCCATCTTTATTATTTAAAACTAATAATTGTGGGTTAATTTTGTAACTTTCATTATAAACACATTTATATTTGGAACACACTTATAAATATGAAACCAAGTCAAAATAAACACAAATGTATAGAAATATGTTTCATTAATTCTTTTGATTCATAAATAAAGTTGGCGTAAATTAGCAAAGTGATTGTAAATTAAAAACTATTATATTCAAATATACATATTTGTCATTTAGTTAAAATAACTAATTTAAACAAGTGGCAAGGAATTTTTATGTCCAAATAATTAAGGGTCGTGTATGAGTTTTTGAGTGTGATATGAAAAATATGAACTTGTTACCTTAACTTTTTACAAGTCACGCACACACACTCAACTATAAGCCACACAAGAAAAATACATCAAATTCAAATTAAACCAAATACTACACATCTAAATAACTAATGGCCACACAAGAAATCTTCCCTTCAAGGAATGTAAAGCTTTCCTCCATAAATACACCACCATTCTTCTAGGTCAACCCTCACCAGAATTGCTCTGCACGGTGTGCATTTGGTACACTTGGCAATGCACATCGGTGGAGATGAGACAGGTATCTTTGACTTTTCGTTAATCACCACTATGAAGAAAAAGATCATAAAAATATACATTATAAACAAAAGAGGTGCCTTACTCATTACAAGTACGAGTTGTTTGCCAACGAAGTAGGCTTCGTTAGAATGTAGAAACTATATCTTCTGGCGGAGCTATGTTGTGACAAGGGGAGGGCATAGCATCCCCAATGATTTGAATAAATTTCATACTATGGGGTTATTGCACACTATCCATGCTTAATGTCAATATGCCAACATGAAATTATATTATATTGGCTATAAATATTTTTACTATGTTTGTTTAGTTTGAGAATAAATCTTACGTGGACACAACTTAAAATAAAATAAAAAATAATAGTTTGGTCATTTTATTTAACGGAAGATACTTGAATGGTTACAGTTATTTGAATACATCATTCGAACACACACGCAATTCAAAATACAAAGCATTTGGTTGTTTAAAAAAAACATTTTTATATCTTTTCCTTTCTACCTTTTTCAAATATAACAAGCATGCATATTTAAAGTGTTCTCAAATGCTTATGACCATTTAAGATTCCCTCTTTTTAACATAATTTAATTATTATTATTTTTTAATTCTTTTTATTTGTATGTGTGCTAAACATTTTTTATTTGAGATTGTGTCCAAGATGAGTGTTTGTCACTCCTAAGGTCTCAAAGTGATGGTTTCCTTGATGAGTGTGTTGTCTTCGATGTGTTTAGATCTTCCTAACCCACTCATGTTGCTCTTTATCTAGTTGGTTTTTGAGTTGTTTTGCTTGGTTATAGTGTGGATTTTTTTTTCTTAATTTGATCACCAAGATTGACTTCCTTATGTTATGTGGCCTGCTATACTTTGAACGATATATTCCTAATCTGATTATATTTTTCCATCATTCAATTGACTTTGTGTGACAATTTGTCGTGTTGGTTTGGGAATTTTAGTGTAATAGAAACAACATGGTTTGTAATAATACCAAAGATCAAGTTGATTAGGTAAAGAATAAAGCTATAGTGATGTGACAAGAGTGGATGTTGCTTCTTTTTTTCTTCCACTGCGCAAACTGGTTTCAGCAGAGCTCTCTATTCGGGATTGTCATGGCCAGTTGTGGCCTACACCTCTTGGATTCATAACTTGATTCAAACTAAAGAATATGAAGCTCTTAGCCTTCTTGCAGCTATGCAGTGTACCCATCAGATATATTTGTTGAATGTCAGCTTCTAACGGGATTCTAAGATTACGGTTGATGCTATCCATAGTGCAACCACTGATACATCAAAATTTGGCTCTAATAAGAGTTTTAGGTCTGTTAATTCAAACTTTGTGGTAAAATTCATTCGGTGAGAAGCAAATATAGTTGTTCATTCATCAGTAAGGGCAGCCATTTGTTGGGTAGTTAAAAGTCTTTTGATTTCCCTCCTATTTGTATTGATACAATGAAATGAGTTGGGTTTGTCTTTGTCAAACAAAAAAGAAGTCTGTAGGTTGAGAAAAAGTAAATATGCACTTATCAAGAAAGCAAAAAATAGAAATTTTACATTGAAAACAACAACTTTTAAACATTCACAAAGTTGAATATACACTTTCTCACCATTTTTCAAGAGAATATTTATATTTTAATTTCTTTAACAAGTGTCCTAATGACCCTCTTTAACATTTCTCTTATAAATTATATCAATGAACTATTGGAAGCACCCCCTTGCCTAATGTCATGCGTAAAAAGTGTTACATTTTACTAGGCCTAATTCCATGTAACAATGAGCAAGTAAAGAAATTGTGGGAGGTGGATGAAAATATTTCCCAGCCAACTCTCAATTAGACAACTCAAAAGCAATGAAAATGTAAGACAAGATAAGCCACTATAAATAATGAGCTCTTGTTGGCATATATTCTGAGTCATGGACTCCATTCCTCACTACAATCTTAAGAAATTTCTATCCTTCTATATACAAAATCTTATTGTGAGCAAAACCATGACCCGAGAAAACAAGGCATTTGTAGTACGTTGCACAACGTAGTGGTATACGTCGTGTCGTCCATTTTTTAAACTACTAGGTAAATTTGGCATGTTGAATACTATAACTTGTTTCTGACACAGCCAAATTCAGCATTTCATGAAAAGATCTGATCTAAATGAATGTGACTTGATATCTCCATGGAGGAGCATAAGAGTGCAGGGGCAGTCAATTCCACAATAAAAGTTGTCGATCCGAGCAAAGTAAGAATTAGCTAAAGCCAGAGTTTTCACGTACTAGAGTCTCAATATCCAAGATATCTATCTGCTCCCTTGATTTCAACATGTCATCAATAGAGAACGGAATGCTGCAAAATCAATGCTTAAAATGGTTAATGTTGCATACAATATCAGTATCACCATACCGATTTTCAAAAGGATATATTAACTACTACAAGCCTGTCAAACTAGTATCTACTACTACTACTACTACATATAAAACAAAGACCCCCTTATGCCACTGTTGTGCTTCCAAGCTCTCAATTTCCTACCATGCGATTATAGGATCACGGATTTACAGGATTAGTTGGTCTTTATCTACCTGTGTTTTGAGTAGATTATTTTGCAACGAGAAAACTTGTTTTTTTTTGTCAGCTTTCAAAGGGTTGTATTTTAAAAATTAACTGCCCAAAAAAAGAGCTTTCAGCCGAATGAATGTGGTTATAAGCTCAGTAGGTTATAAGCAACATGGCAAATTTCCCCTTATTATTTGTAAGTGTTACATGCTGCCACAGAATTCTTGTGTTTCTTGTCAAACACTCCTCGCAACAATAAGCATTCCTTGTGGGAAAGAGGATGTAATGATGAAACCCAATTCACCCAGCTGTTGCAACGCCAACATGCACAGGGTTAAATTCATTAAATATAATGTGAACCAATGCCAAGTAGTTGAATTTTGAGAAGAATTGAAGTCAGGGATCATAGCATTTAGAACAGCCCCAAATCACGGGGCTGACACAAAGCTTATTTCAGTTTATGTTTATTTAGTATTTGGTTTCCATGTGTCATATCTTAAACAAATTAATAAGAAATATTTGGTAAAAGCACCACTAAAATGAGTAAAATCAACTATTAGCAAGTTTGAAAAATAGAAGGAAAACTTTACAATTATCCGATTGGCTTATGGTATTTGGCTTACCTTGAATCATTATCCAACAAGAAAGAAGTACTAATTGCATTATTTGAATCTTCAGTCATCAACACTCACATATTGGAAATGACCTAGAAGAAAACATTGATAAGAAAAAGATCAATATAGTTTTTCTGCATTATTTGAATCTGCAGTCATCAACACAAGGCATGGCTTATTTCATCCAAAGTTTTCTTTGGTTTCTGATGGATGACCTAAATAAAGGTAATGAAAAATAAGTTTACCATACTTTCCCATCTCTGACCATTAGAAGGACAAACAAAATGCATTTTTTTTTTACTAGAGAAAATAATGCTGCTATGATAGAAGAGAATGGAAAATTGGGGACTGGTTAGATAACTAAATAGGTGTGAGGCCAGATTTTTTTTTTTTTTTTTTTTAAAAGTGTGTGAGGCCAGGTATCATTGGGATTTGTTAGCATTGAATAAACTGAACAAATATTCCGCAGTAAGGGCAAACCCTTCAAAGATAACCCTTTCTCCTATTCTTAACCATTTAACAAATTGCTCCTAATATCTGTTTCCATCATTTTTTTCATTTCTCCTCTCTACGTTCCTAATATATGCAAGATGGTATCTAGTGAAGAATATAGATACCAGAAATCCAATAGCTTGTCTAATATGTTCGAGCTCATCCCAGTCCGAACCTGTGTACCGCATATTTTTTTGTTTTCGAGAAAGGATAGGTGGGTTAGTATGTACCTATTAAAAGACCTACATGCAATAACAGCAGTGTTAAGTTCATGCACCTCACCTCTTGCCACATAACACCAATGCTCTAATTTAGCCAAACCAGCTTTGACAAATTCTCCATTACTAAATGAGCAGCACTCCCATCTTTAAAGAAGATTGTAATAAAAAATGAACACTTGAGGATCTAAAAATGAGAATCCAAAAAAAGTATACATTATTTTATCAGTGGTATATTTAAGGAGAAAACCAAGATGTAATACCATAAGTACTGTTTTTGTTGTTCCTCTAACAAAGAGGCAGTTATTTTACACCTTCTTAATTTTTTTTTGCGACAGTTATATTGTTTTTTAGTAGAGAGCAGTAAGAACAGTCCCTATGAAATTGTACCCAAACATATACATCAAGAGCCAGAAGGGCTGTGGGCACAAATTGCCATAAGGAGGCAGAAAAATAGAAATAATGATGTCTTACTCACATGATTTGCTTTTGAAGTATTTAAAAAGTTTCCTAGGCTCTTCACTGTCCCATGCTAGTGGGCAATCATTATGCGCTGGGCATTGGTGTTTGCAACAGAACATGATGATCACTTGACCAATCTTGCTCTGGAAGTTCTTGGCGCCAATCTTGTCACATAAAAACAGTAATGTCTCAATTGATTGCCTGAAAAAAACGAACTGAATTTCAAGGGAAATGTATCAAATGGAGAAAAATGGCCATTTATGTCAGCATGCATGCTAGATCAGCTCATAGAAGCTTTACAATAGCGTAATAAAGAAATTGTCATACCCGGATGCATAATCCAAGTAATGGAGAAATTTCTTTCTTCAAGTTATCACGAAGAACCCTGATTTAGACTGGAAAAGGAAATCATTCCAGAATTAGGAGTGACCTTGTTTCCATTTCTGTAGATTTGTATCGTGTTATTATATGTGTGTGTGCGCGCACGCGTGTGTAGACACGTATTGTTGTCCACAATCTTTTCAATAAAACAATATTTACTTAGATTCCATTTATGGTTTTGTTATTTCACATTATCTGAAAAATGAAAGCTTTTCAATGTGAATTAATCTATTTAAAACAGAAGCTATGTTTACTTGAGTCATCCTCCCAAACAGGGCTGCTGATGAATTGTGGAGCCATTCCATAAGAACCGCTTCCTTTGAGTATGTTCTGGAGTAACAAGAAAAGTTTGGAGGCATGGGATAAACTATAGGCCAAGACATTGTTGATATCCTGGGTCTGAAGTCCAAATGGAAATATCAGTGACTTGAAGTAATATGTTGGGAAAAGGAGCAAGAAAAAGAGTATTAGCATGAGCAAGTTTTGCTTTTCATACCTTAATTGCATGGCCAATAGTTCGGGTGATGCGATCGAAAACACTAGTACTAGCACCCTCAACTTCAAATGATCTCTAATGCAAAAGACATTTGTCCATGATACAAGCGGCAATTAGTCTGTTCCCAGCCAATTCTAGAAGTTGTGCAATACATCTAATGGATTACTCTTGATTATTCTATGGTTCACATTTCATGACATTTGTGGCTTATCCTCTATTTCAGAGGATTCCCTCTAGGTCCTTGATGTGCTATGCAGTTCCTGATTAATCCATTAGGTGACCAAGAACAAAAGTAAAAGGTACATAGAAATGCCCAAACCAATCACAGTCCATTAAAAAGATTGTTACAAAAGATGTCTTTTGCATCCCACAGCAACATGATCACTTTCAGCAGCTCTCTACCAACAGAGACAGGAAACTGTTTTAAACCAATGTCAAACTTTAATTTGTTTTCATGCACAGTATTGAATAGGAGGTGTACCTGAACAATTGATCTGGGGCATCATGAAAGGAACTTATCAAGTGCCATGGAGACAGCTTGTTGACGTAGAACCTGCTTCCCTGGTTCTAAAGTAGTCATCTTCTCTTATAGCCTAGTAATAGAATTGTGAGATTTCGTTCAACCATCCGTGCAAATTAAGAGTGGGATTGACTTAGCTTTTGATGATGACTTCTGAAATTAGCTAGAAATTCTTTTGAGAAGTAAACCTACGGTAAGGAAAGATAAATTTAACTTAGCCAATGAGATTGTCCCATAATTCACAAGAAAGGAAACCTCCACAATAACTCAAAATTTAAACATTTCATTCAATATTTTCAGAAAGTCATTATTGATTATCATGAGTAGACGTAAATTAGGGATTATTGTTCATTATATATATTACCTGATCATTGATTCTTGGAGCTGACGAAGCTTCTTCTCCGTGTCTTCTAATCTTTTACCTCTTTCTTCACTACAAATTTTAGCTTCGTTATATTTTCTTTCAAAGTTGTTGCATTTCAGTTTCTCTAACTTGAGTGAAGTCTGAAGATAATGACAAGAAACAGGCATATCACCGTGAGGCAACTTAGAAAGAAATTGTGATCCTTAGTCAGTTTTGCGATAAACTAATCCAAAGGCATATTCAAATACATAACATTTTACTTGAATCATTACACATTGTTAATAATACGTCGAATTAAAACATATCATGCTAATGCAAATTATTGGCGATATAAAACCATTCATGTGCCTTCATCTAGCCTCTTAATTTTTAAATGATTTGTCCCTAACATGCCTATATGGTATCAAGGCCTCCATCATGGTCAAGAGTTCAATCTTGATCCTTGCCATCCACATTCTTCACAACTGTTAATAACCGGTAAGTTTCAGCATAAGGTAAAGTGCACTTGTATATTACCCACGCTTGAAGCCCAAAGAGCTTATTGTTCAGGAGGGATGTCATTTATGTGAAGCATCAACCCTCCAGGGTTTAGGTGTGCCCATGTGTCCAACATGCATCAGAAACTAATACTTGCATGACACAAGAACAATACATGTCAGACACCTTAGATAAGTTTCCAGAAAAAGAAATTCCCTTTTCGACATAATTGTTCATATCTAAGGTAGGTTTCAGCTTGAGGTAAAATACACTTGCATATTGTCAACACTTGGATCCCCAATGGGCATATTCTTCACGAGGGAATACATTGCAGATCTATGAAGCACCAAGACAATGGGTTTAGGTGTGTCCACGTGTCCGACACACATTGGACACTAACACTTTTATGACACCACTCACCAGGAAGATCGTACTCAGACAAATGTCCAAAAAACAAATTCTCATTATGGTATATCTTCACTGTTCAGACACAATCACACAGCTACAGTGAGAATAGATAGGGATTCAAAAAGTTTCCACATATGCATGTCTTCCTTTTCTTCGGTCTTCATCTTTCTTTCATGGTTTCCCTTTTCTAGTTTCCAATTTTGTCTATGTTTCGGTCTTCGTCTTCAGTCTGTCATGGAGCTCTATCTTCGAGTGACATTTCCTTTCCTTCCACTGCTCCTTATGTGGTCACGTCTTTGTTATATTTGCAGTTAGCGTCCGCTTTCAGACATGTCTCGTTGTTTTGCTTTAATCTTGGTGTCTCCTCAAATGACGTTTCTTCTTCAGTCTGCATCTTCAATCTGCATTCGCTGCTTAAGGTACCTCTTTGACTGGTAACTTGATGGTTTCAATAGTAGTTTTATGATGGACCGGTTTGAAAATTATTCTGCCACAGTTTCTTCATTTACTAATATATTTGTCAACATGTTAAAATTACCACCTGTGTGATGCATTTTTGAAGCATTTGGTGATCATCTTGATTCTCAACTTAGATTTATTATAAATGATGATCATATTTAATTTTATTGTCGGTGTCTTATATTTTGGAAATAATGTTTGTGTTGTTTCCTATGTCCATGCCTTTGTCTCATTGATGGACACCAAATTAAATAATATGTGTATCCGTGTTAGTGTCGGTGTCTTATATTTTGGAAATAATGTTTGTGTTGTGTCCTATGTCCATGCCTTTGTCTCATTGATGGACATCAACTGTCATTCACATGTTGGACCACTTACTAATAATAAATAATAAACATTATAATAGGAGACCCAAGGAGGTGTCGATGCTTGAAATAATTTGGGCATATATGTAATGTATTCATGGCAGTTATGTATTGTATTTTGGCAGTAATGCATTTGTAGAATTATAGCAACTCTTATTTCAAGCATCGACGCACCACAAATGCTTCAAAGCTCTCTAAATTCCATTTGTAGAAGAGGCCATGGTCTGTCCCTATTTTGGCAGTATGGCAGTTAGTAGCATCTTCACATGGAAATTCTTTCTGGCCCTCAATCTGATAATAGCAACTCTTATTTATATCTGTTATATTTTTCTTTCCAATTAACCAATGAAGTTTAGAAGAAGAGGCCCAAGAATCAATGTATTACTCTAAGAACTCTATAAGCTATATAAAACTGAAATATATATAGTCACACCAGATTCCAATTTTAAAAGAAGCATTATGTACAAAAAGAGAGGCACCCTTGAAATAAGGTTCACCTAACAGATAAGTATGTCTAACTTTACCTTTAGGTAGTCAACTTCCATTCTCAGTCTCTTAATCTTCTCTTTATCTTCAACGAGAACCATTGCTTCTTTAATGACAGGAGATGTTACTTCAATAGCTTTCTTTGCATTCTCTCGCTCCATGAGGAGCAGAGCATTTGTTTCATCAACTTTTATCTTCATCTCCTGCAATGAATTCTGCAGTTTTGCTATCTCCTGTGCTTTGAATTCTGCTAGATTTGTCTGCACAAGATCCAAATGGTTTGCTTGAGGGTTCGCCAATTTTGAAGATACTTGGGAACTTTCAAATACTTTGGCCATTTACCCTTCTTTTTATTTCCAATTTGTGCAAAAATGTTTTTCAAAATGACAAATGTGTAAGAGATCAGAACAGCAACATCCTCCCAAGTTATATCTATCAACAAAAGATATATCTCACCCTTAAACCTTTTTCCAGTTGGAGACGCCATTTAAGTTCCCCCACCTGTTTTTCAAGCTTACTCTTTGCTTCTTTAAGTGGGCCAGTATCTCTTGCAGCCTAAAGCAAATGGAAACAGATGTCTATTTAGATGAGATAAAAATAAAATAAGGGAATGGTATAATAAAAAATGAAATTAAGGTTTATGATAATTAATACTAAGAGTGAGTCATAAGTAAGAAACTTAATCAGTTAGAAAGAGTTGAGGAGTGTTTTAGATGTGATCCTTCATATAACCATAAAAAAGAAGAAAGAAAGATCAGGGGACAGAGAACTTTTACATGAAATCATTCAGGGTCAATACAAATGGGATATTCATGTCTGTAGTTCTCTCCAAGGTTTTTTATTTTATCAGCATCACTTCTTTCACAATTAAGATGTGACAATGGTTTAATAAATCCAAATTAAAAACAGAAGAAGAACGGAGTCTGTTTGCTTTAGTTTTAAAAAAATTTAAAAGAAAAAACTTGTTTGAGTCTATGTTTTGCAGTTGGAGATGTATCTCACCTTTAAACCTTTTTCCAGTTGGAGATGCCAAGTAAGTTCCTTCACTTTTTTTTCAAGCATACTCTTTGCTTCACGAAGTGCGCCAGTATCTCTTGCATCCTAAAGCAAATGGAAACAAATGTTCACTTAGATGAGATAAAAGTAAAATAAGGGAATGATCTAATGAAAATTGAAATTAAGGTATATGCTACTTAAATACTAAATATGAGTCAAAAATAAGCCACTTAATCAGTTAGAACAAGGTGAGGATAGTTTTAGATTTGATCCTTCATATAAGCACCAAAAAGAAGAAAGATCAGGGGACAGAGAACTTGCGCATGAATTAATTCAGGGTCAGTACAAATAGGATATTCAAATTTGTAGTTCTCTCCAAGGTTTTGTATTTTATAAGCATCACTTCTTTCACAATTAAGATTTGACGAAATCCAAATTAAAAACAGAAAGAGAAAAACGTTTTTGGATTCTGTAATCACATGAGAAAAGTAAAAGCCATTTTCAACTTTTCTGATCAGAAGACTATTTCTATTTTATTCCATTGTTTTTCCCTTCACAAAAACAAAGAATGAAATTTGAATGTAATTTTTCATGATGAAGCATAACTTTATGATAAAAAAAATCATTAAGATATTGTATTTCACCTATTGTGTCTTAAGTTATGCAGGTTGAGTACAGTAGGTTCTACTTAATGTATAAGAATCAATGTAAACATAGAAATGTACCATTTTCAGTTTCCTAAGTTCTCCCTTAGCTAAACGCCCCCTCCATCTACATTGTGTAACTATTGAACCTTTTTTTAGCCTCTTATATTGTAAGGCCGCTTTGTGGCACCGCCACTGAGCCTGCAATTTTTTGTGACAGAATTTTAAATAATGAACACTAATGGCTCCATTGTAGATAATCTAAATTAGTTCTCGACCAAAACCTGAATAATGATGGAAGCTTTGGTCTGTTTCCTAAACCTGAATTCCTTGCGAGCAGCAATGGCCCTTAAAGCTGTTTGCAAAGTAAGTACTGACATATGAAGTTTTTTATACACCTTCCTAGTTTCGTAACTGCGTATGTTCTTTTGAATTTTCACAGCAGCGACCTCCCTTCTCATTTTCTCATAGAGTTTGAATGCGAGTCTTCCTACAAAAAGCATGTTGTCTATATTAAATTAAATCATGTAGAGAAGGGAGAATGATTGTGTAATGAGGCTTCCTACTGGGTCTGCCTTCTCTGAGATACACTGTTCTAATTAAGGATGTCTATACTTTGTGAAAATAAAATTACATTTATCCTAAAAAATGAATTAGGCTATTTCACCTCTCCACCGAGACTGCACATATATGGTCTTCTTTTGCAATGCAAGATATTGTTTCCGAGCTTGATGGGTTCGTATGTGCTGTTGGATAACTTTTGTTGCATTACCAAGTACTTGAGCTCTCTGTGCATCTAGTTCAGCCATCTGACCTGCTCTCAAGAATACCTTTGTTTTTCCAATCTACAACATTGGACAGACGATCAAACAAATTATGTGAATGTATGAGTCAGGAATAAATACACAAACGCATGTTATAAGACTATACAAGACCCCTGATGATATTTGTAACTAAATCTAAAAAAGGTATTGTAAATGAATGCTATGACGTGCATGAGTTATAGTTGTTGCTAAGGTGTCAAGACTCAAGAGCTTAATATTAGAACTATGGACAAGAACACAAAAGCAATAACTATTCTCCTGTAACATTTCAAATTACCCGATATCCTTTAAGCCCCGTCTTTTCCAGAATCTTTTGGCAAGCATTCTTTTCATTACAGCTGCTCATAGGTGAAATAACTCGACAAATTAGCAGTATGCCCAAATTTAGTCCAAAATATTTGACATGTTAAATCAAAGCTTACGTCCTCCTGGGCATAGAATATATACTGAAAGAATGCTTACTTTGCTTCTATGGCCTCTGGGGCAAGGAGACCAAATCTGTTCGCAAATTCAAAGAACGGGCGGCGTGTAGGATAGCCAGCACAACTGATTCTGATAGCATCTAATACACCCTGTAGGGGAAAGAGTTTGTGACAGCTGAAGAAGGACTGAAGACTTGCAGGAAGAACATAAAAGTATACTCACACCACAACGAAGTTGATGCATAATGTTGACATTCTCAAAAATTGCAGGCTTGAGGAGGTTGTTTGGTTTCACACATCTAATGTAATGGGGTTCTGTTGAATTTAATGTTTCCATTAGCTGCTGTAGCTGTAGCTGTACCATTCAAATTTTATTAGCTTCCTGATAATAAGGATACAGATAAATTTTTGTTGACTAGAGCTTGCATCAAATTTGTTATTTGAGGAAAACTCCACAAATGTACCAAATTACTAATGAAGTTTAGGAAAAGAAGGATACCTTAAAACGAGAACCTATTGATGAAAATTTGGAAGATTTTGATGTCTCTTCTGGAAGTGGTGGAAAAAGGGTAGATACAAAAGGACATTTGGAAGCAATCAATAAATCTTGATGTTCAGGAACCACATAATCTTTGTTTTTGTCTAAAAAATGGTCAGATTGGTATGTCACCTGCATATTTATGACAGTAAAAATGAATATGCAGTAAAAAAAATTGCAGCAAACCATTTAGGAAAGCTAGGCATACCTCTCCAGCATAATGGGCAATGGTGAAATCTGTTTTGAGACAATTTTGGCTTAATAAAGCGCTTGTTATTCTTAAATGTTTGATAAAGCTTGTTTGCAAATGTTTCATGGGTTGACTTTGGAAACATACTGCAAGACAAGGAGAATAATGTAGATTCAGTATGTTATGTAACACGAAGCTTTAGATTCAATGAAACTGAACAAATCTGGATCATGTCTAATTTAACCGAACTAAAGTGCATATGAAGAAAATTTAAAACCATGTATCAAGCACTTAAAAAGTTGTTTATGGAAAGTAACAATATTTTACCAAGCTTCGTCGAGGAGAGAAATGATTCCTCCGGGTTTCTGCAAAAGCAAAATCAAGATAAAAGAACAGTAAAAGAAGGGTACGAGAACAAAAGAGAAGGAAAAGACTCACCAAGGATCAAATTAGGAAATAAAATAAGCCCAAAATAGTAACCTAGTGGAAGACTGGTCAGAAATAAAGATACCGTTGTAAATATGTGATTGCTCTTATTTAGGGTAGAATCGTACTTGTAATTATTAACATATACTCCACCCGTTTCAAAATAAGTGTCGTTTAAATACATGAAGCTTTTACCAAACTAACCTTAACAACCATTAGTGTGCTTCCCACCATCACAAATGCAAAGTGAAATATAATGTTTTGGGAGTAGTGTACATAGTACTAATTAGAGGACACAATTGAAAAAAAATAATTAAGTCTACATTGGTTGGTAAGTTGATTTACTTGTCACACACACTAGACCTGACATCGTCTTCTCAATCAGTGTAGTGAGTTAATTTATGCATTCTCCTTTTGAGGAACATCTTGAGGCAGTTTATGGAATACTGAGATATTTGAAGACAAATCCTGGAAGGGGCCTATCTTTTAAGAAGATCAACCTCTAGATATTGACATATGTCTGGGGTAAATCTTGTGACATGGAG
>Ga0315913_1002992_pt1 | contig 20142 bp, 12 predicted proteins | sample MpolsnodulesMG_FD_207736 | JGI IMG/M metagenome (GOLD analysis project Ga0315913, IMG submission 207736) | Medicago polymorpha root nodule microbial communities from Los Angeles, California, United States - small nodules | ecosystem: Host-associated > Plants > Roots > Nodule | place: USA... | reverse complement strand
GTGAGAATGTTGTTGGTTTACGTGGGAAAAGGTTTTGAATTTGAAATTGGGGTTGCAAGAAGGAGAAGGAGGGATTGAAAATGAAAGAAAAAGAGGGATATTTGAGAGTGAAGCCATGTTAAGTTAATTAGGTTCTTTGTATTGGCATCTCAATGAAAATGGTAGAAATCAAACAAATTGATGTAGGCTTCTTTCATCTACTTATTTCCATTCAACACCTTCATCATTCTCGTTCTTCTGATTTTGAAGTTAGAATTTTATCTACTTTTTTATTTTATTTTATTTTTTGAAAAAACTTTTTTATTATAATAACGATATTTATTTATAATAACATTGAATTAAACGATATTTATTCATTTTAAAATTTCTATTCTCTTTGGATTACTTACACATGAATAGAATGCAAGTGGGGTTCTTGTGAACTTAACACAGTTGGTAGGGACAATGTATAATATATACAAGGTATGAGGTTTAAACTTTGGCCACTACACAAAAAAATGCAAGCGGACAACAAGTTGCACCGCTATGCTTTTTTGGATATGGCAAAACCAATTCTCGTAAACACAACATTCATGGACCTAGGAGATATGACATTGCTATGCATGATCCTTTGAACTTTATGTAAAAGGTCAACAGCCTCTGGTGCTAGGAAACTGAAAGTGTCGAAAGCAAATGGTATAAAAACATGTTGATTGTTAGAACACGGATTCTAATGTTTGGCCACTTTGTTTGACGCTGCTTTTAAGGTTGTCTATCCTACCATAAAAGGCCCAACCCCTAATCTCACTAGTGGTGAAACCCCAGTCAAGTTCACACATGCATGTTTTCCTCCTACCTATCTGTACACCATAACATCTACAAGCTTAAGTGTCGATCTTCTATCTTGTGGGTTAGTAAAAAAAGACGCATCCTTCTTCACTGATACTCCGACCTGCCTAAATACATCAAAAAGTACATCCCTAAATTGATATAGTACATCAAATGTGGATTTTCCTCCTTCATGGCATAAAAAAATGGTAATGAGCATACTTGCGAAAATGCGAGGAATCTCTCCAACCCATCTTTCCAAAGCATGTAGCACCCGTATTTGGGATGCAGATTTATCTCCAAGTTACATCAACAATGCAGAAGCTCTCTCGCATTGTACAACATTATGCTCAAAGTACAATGTCAAAGTTTTGATTATAGTTTCCAAAATCTGTTAGTGATATCAAGTGAGCAGTATTCTTCAGGAATTGTATATATATATTTTAGGACAATTATGTTATCATCTAACAATTTATAGCGTAACAGAATACAAAACATCGCAACCAACTAACCATTACCCTCAGAATAAATAAAAATACATAGATAATAAATAAACGATATGGTTCTTACTAATTTAAATCACTATATATATACACATACATATGTATGTATAATTTTCATATAATTCAGTGATTGCAGGCCATTACACATTGTTTTCCTGCTAAAATGTAAACGCTCAACTATAAAAAAAAAATATAAATTATTGTGTGGAATTACTTTTCATGAAGGTTTCCGGCTCAACCAAGCTACAACCTAACTGATGGGTATAGTTTTTCCCGACAATAACGAGTGAACTCTAATGAGGAGAGAGATAATATATGTTGAGGAATCATATTTGTCGGTAGTACTTGATCAAATTTGTTAGTAGCACTTGTTTTTTTTTTTTCCTTCGTATTTGCTGTGATTCTTTTTTTTCCTTCATATTTGTTACTGGTAGAGTTTTATTAACATCAACATATTTTTCTATTTTAGTAAAAAAAAAATGCACGACTTCAAAGAGTCATCTTTGGTGTATGAAGTTTAATCATTTATTTTTACAAGAAGTTTAATCATATATTCCTTAAAAAATAGTTTAATCACATATTAAATTGTGTATTTTAATCTTTTTTTATTTAAAATTTGTAACATCGATTTAACCAAAAAATATATAATATATATTTGTAACATCGAAATCTAAGGTAAAGCTCAAATTAGTATGCCAAGAATGGGGAGGGATTGTAAAAAATCTTCTACACATTGATGAAGTATGGGTGACCTCTAATATGGACCCTTTTTTGATGGACCAATCATGGACCCTCTAAAATTACCTGTTGTTGAAGGTCACTTGTATTTCCTTAAGTTTATATAAAAACAATATTATTAATTAAGTAATTTACAGTTTTGTCCATCAATGTGTTATTATTTTTTAAGAGAATACGAGAACCTTTTTCCAGTTTTCTTTCCACATCACATTGAAACTTTCTCAACCATTTATCTTTCCAAGCATTTTATACAACTACAAGTAACCAATTTATTCAACCAAAAAAAAGTAACCAATTTATTCAACCATTTCTCTTTCCAGGAGCAGACACAGAGGTTGTCGGTGCCCATGATGATGTTGAACTTCTTCCTCCTCCACCTGGTATCATCACTTCACCCTCCCAAACCCTATTTCCCCAATTCAATTCAGTTTAGTTCATTTATTCTTCTGACACAAATAAACACCTGAGTTAACACTAATTTGAAGTATTTGAATACTAACAAACCCAAATGCTGACATCAACCAGTAAACAAGAAATTAACCTAAAAAGAAGAGAATCATAAGAATCCAAGGAATTAGAATGAATAGTTTGATAATAAAACAACAAGTGATCTACAACAGCAAAATTGGAATGATGAATTTGAGAGTACAAAACCCAATTTAATTTACCAACCATTCACAGGGGAGAGATACGAGCTTCAGCCACTTGGATTTCAGGAACTGAAAGTAATTTGGGTTTGAAGATTAACAATATGAGGTGAGAAAAGAAACTGCAATTAATTAACAGTTATGGATTTGGGGTTTAAGTTTTGAAGATTTAGAATTTTTGTTTGAGAAGTTTAAGATTCAGAATTAACAATTGATGAAAAAGAGAGAAGAATGGAGGAAAAGATATTACAGAAGAACGAAATGAATTTTCTAAGAGAGATGAAAAGTATGGGTCCCATATAGTTTTTTTTTAATTAAAATTGATTAATAATTTTTTAAAATATGATGACCGGTTGTAGCAGGTCATACAAGGAGGTTCATTAGTGAAACTTTTTTGGGGGCTCATATTAGGGGGACCTGAAGTATGAATTCAATTTAAATAATAAAGTAGCCACTATAAAAAAAATTATATAACATTTAAAACTGAACATTTTGAAATTTACGTTTAATCATATATTTCAGAGTTACACTCCAATCAGAACCATTTCACTGATACAATTTTGGACATTGTGGCAAACCTTAGGAGGAACCTAACTCCGGAGAGAAGAGATGGCCAAGTTGGCCTGGTCACTGTGTTTTCTGCTCATATCATCGGCCGTAAAAGGATCAAACTCGTGCTTGCATTCGTGTTGCTCCAGCTGATACTCCTGATCGAATCATCAAGGAAAGAGATTTGGATGCACCACTTTGTCCAGCAACGATGCTATTCTAAGGATTTTAAAAATGTGTATTCGCATTACCCGAAACCACTTTATTCTGCAATGGGTGCTATTACAAGATTTTTTAAATGTGTATGAGTATTATCCGAAACTGATCACAATAATACAAAGCTACAAAGCTGTATTTTGTTCCATCCGTTTATTGGTGGCAACAACGCAAGCTATCAATTTGTTAGGAAAGCAAGACTTGTCAATTAAAACTATACATGTTAGAGTTTTGTTTGGAGACGAAATTCCATCTTATGTTGGTGGCAATGAAAGCATTGTTGAATGGCAGGGAGAAACCTTGAAGGTCCTTGAACGGCACTTGAGTAATTTTTTTGTTGATGTTATTCCCTATTTAAGAAAACTTGCAATGCTACAATTTCCTAAGACCGTCAGACAGATGCCTGCGCTGACAAACCATCACTGCTCATGATAGTAATTCATTGTATGGACAAGATTTTTCTTCTATATCCGGTCTTCGTTCTCGACATTTAATCGTGCCAATGCTTCCATTTGTTACCACAGTAATACAAACAATGCCAAATACCATTGTCCAGAGGACATAATTGGTATTCAAGGGACTAATATTGACTACATTCGTCGCACCAGTGGGAATATATTAACCAGGGTGCATGGTGAAATCATTGTGGAGATAAAAGGGCACCTTCACTCAAATTCAAACATCACATCAATTTTTTCAATAAGTTATAACCAATCACAATAAAACTATTGCTGATAGTTGTTGTAAAATTAGGCATAATAATATATCTACAAATAATAATTAACATATAAATATAAGAATCAATTTAATATAAGAAAGAGAGTGAGATCAATAAACTTATCTGTCTTTGGATGTTGTTGTATAATTAGGTCACCGACACAACTCTATCAACATTTTTGACAACCAAATCAAATTTGTTACTGAATCAACTATCAAGATTTGTAGAACGAACAAGCGGTGAAGTAGTCTGAGACGTGCTGATCATCAAATCTGTTACTGAATCAACTATCAAGATTTGTAGAACGAACAAGCGGTGAAGTAGTCTGAGACGTGTGGATCGCATTGTCCTTAAGGATTTTCTGCGTAATTATACGCTAATTCCCCAGAATTTAATAAACCCTTCTCGAAAAGAACTGAGGATACAAAAGTGACAAGAAAGAAATATTTGCAGGAAGATGAGAACCCATAGTTGTATATAGACTCATGAAAAATAAATCGGTTAACAATATAACTTGAAGCATAAAAGAGGGGATTATGTTTTTGATGTTATATTGATCACTAACAATTAAAATGAGTTTTCTACATTACGTATAAAAAACTTCTACTCCCATGACAAGTGAAAAACGTGTATCAGGACACATATGTTATAGGTTGAGAGAAAGAGAAACAAGGTTTCATTAAGTATGATTATTGCCACATTGAAGAGATATCAAAGAAAAAAGCAGTTACCAAAATTTGGAATTAAACCATGGGTGTAACACTAAGTCAAACATTATAAGTAATAATATGATAATATATTTCAATTAAAATTATGGGACACAAAATATTTGAAACTTTTGAAATGTACTCTAAATTTACAACAATAGATAGTTATGCTAGGTTTGATACAATACTTCTTACTCTCTCAACTCATCTTCCTTGACAGCAATGGATCTTCCGGTCCAGAGACATAATCGTTGAGCCAAGATTTTCCAATTGTGTCTGATTGGAGAGGATTATTGTTGGCATGTACTATCAAGCAAAAAAAAGCATCTTTTATTTTATCTGTCTGATATATCATTATTTGATGGGTATAATTTTAAACGTGGCTAAGAGTTGTGTAATGTAATAGAAAATGTACTAAAAGATTAAGTTATTAACCATTTGAAGGATGTCCGGTTTCGTATCGTAGTGTATATGTGCATGGGTTTGAAACTAGTGGCTTTGAAACTGTATTTTATATCTGTTTGTTTTTAAGTTTGCACTGCCATTTACCGTTGTCACAATCACTACTTAAAAACAAAAAACATCTAAATTTAAGGTAAAGCTTAAAGTTTTACATAAAATTCAAAGTTAAATGTATGACTTCAAGAGTCATCTTTGGTATATGAAGAATGGGCGAGAAAAAACTTCATGATATACATCAAATCAAAAGTGGTTGTGGAAAAATCTTTTACATGTGAATGAAGTAAGGCTTGAATTAAAATATAAAACACACAAAATTATTTTATCTAATATTCAAAATTAATTTTTTTTTTCAAAAATTTAAGATTAATGAAAGATTAAATTCCATTTTTTAATCTTTTTTTTAATTTGAAATTCGTAACATTTAAACTTCTAAACTTAAAGTAAAGTTCAAATTTTAAATAAAATTCAACTTTTTTTTATTTGTTTTTAAACTCGGTATCCATGTCCTCGTGAGCATAGTTTAGTTGGTATGGGCAATGCATAAAATATGCAAGGTCCGGGGTTCAAAATCTGTCCACAAAAAAAAACTCGGTATCCATCCCAAGAGCTGACTAATTTGAGAGGTTCAATTTCACCGTCCATTTGAATGTGGAGGGGGGTGTATTTAAAGCCGAAGCATAGCTCCGTATGAACTTAGCTCACCAAAATTGGCGTTACGGAAAATCGAACCTGAGATTTTGAGAGGAGCACACTCCAAGCTCTCAAGTCAACCCTAAACGAGTTTCAAATTTAAAGTCTTGGTATTAAGTACCTTAATATCTTTGACCGAAATAATCATTGATAGGTTTTCTTACCTTCGGATTGAATTTCACATTATGAGATCCTTTATTGTCTGAAAAATTGATGGCTGAGATAAAATTTGGATCCAACTTTTAAATTTTTAATATGCACCACAATACACAAAAGAAATAAAAAATATCAAACAAATTTTGTTTAGGAAAAATTTTCAAAAAAATAATTTATCGTTTCATTTAAAAAATAGAGTAACAAAAATTTAAAAATCTTCGAACTAAAGAACAAAGATGAATATTCATCATATGAAAGAGTTTGATGTAAAAGGGTTATAAACTAGTGAAAAATTAAAAACATGAGAGAAGGCTAAAATTAATTTGTTATAAAACTAATTAATGAAAGCTAAAACTAAAAAGAGTAAATGATAGAATAAATATATTTAAAAATATTTTGTAAAAAAATATATTTAAAAATATAAAAAAAATTAGAGAAAATATGGAGGCCTATCAAAAAAGAGAGTTGACGATTCACCAAACAAAAGAAGAGAATTGATGAATCAAAAAGAGAAGAGAAATAATAAATTGTACTTTTTTTAAGAAGCTAAATTAAACCACCTAAATTGACACCGGAGAATCGAACCTTAGACTTTGAGGAGGAGCATAATAAATTGTACTTAAACATAAGGAAGAGGTTCTACTTCTAAATTAACCTGGATAAAACCTGATTCTCACATAAATTGAACGTTGTTTTTCTGAATGATTCGTAAAAATTATTAAACATTTAAACTCAATTAATTGGTCAACTCTTCTATACAATTATTAGTAATAGTGCATGTGAGACATTGTATTGTATTGATCGTAATCATATATATTTGTTTACTTTTTTATTATAATTTTATTTATTTGTATAATGCAACATACTTTTTATTATTTCACATATTTCAAATATAATTTATGCTTGTCGCTTTTCAATGGTAATTCTTTAATATGTAAATGTTGACGCTTTTTGACTCTTTAAAAAAAATGGTGATGCTTTTTGACATAGTTAGTATAAATAAATATTTATACGTTGGTATAGACACGTCTAACTATAAATCCATAAACAAAAACTAATAGATCCATTAAACGTCATTGAACAAATAATAGAGTGTAGTCTAAATACATTGCTTATCTACGCATAAGAATGATGGTAGGTTGATGTTTAAAAGTATCATTGTCTTTAATCATGTCATGCTCGGCAAACAACCTTGGAAAAATAGTTTTCCAAATGTGACTTTATTGAGTTGAGTATTGGTCACAATTAATCCAAGTTACCTTTGGCGTAGCATTTGGAGTGCAAAGTTTGTTGTGCATGGGGGCATGTGAATGGTGTATTGGTGCAGGAAATAATATACCAATTAGGGAGCTTCATTGGTTGCATGATGGGATTGGGATTATATCAAACCTATTAGATCCTTTATTGAACATACTAAGGGTTTCACATTTGTTGTTCCATGATATAGGAAAGCTTCGAACATTGACTTGGTTTAAGGTCTAGTTAGTACAAGGGCTAGCTGCTGCGAAAATTATGCAGACTCTTATATTTGAATCAGTTCATAATGATAAAATTATTTGAAAATATGAGAAGGATGTGATTTACTATGTCAAAAGTGCTTATCATTTTTGCATAGATGAAAGCAATTGACACAAATGATATTCGGGTGTTTTTTTTTACATGCATATTTTTAAAAACCCACTTGTACAACCATTTGATGATAACTTTTATAATAATCTTTTTTTTTCTTTCTTCTTATTAATCAAAAGTAATAGAAAGAGAAAGAGTAAAAATATAATTTAAGTATGAAAAAAAAAAGTTGTTTAAAAGTAGTCAAAAGTAATAGAAAGAGAAAAAGAAAAAGAAAAAGAAAGAGTAAAAATATAATTTAAGTATAAAAAAAAGTTGTTTAAAAGTACTTGTCGAAACTTACAAGATGGTTACACAAATATCATTTCTTTTAAAAAAATGCATAGGATATGTGCAACAACAATCAACAAATAGAGAAACACAATACAATATGGATTAGGCCTTCTATAGGATGATACAAAAGACAATATTGACACCTATTTTTCGAGAACACGTAATAAAGTGGGTATTGGTGTTTCTATTATGGATGATCAATGATAAGTTGCGCTTATGGATCAAACATGGGGAGGACGTAGGTATATATAGACTAACTACCATGGTTTTGTTCAATGAGTTTTAAATGGATCTATGGATTTGTGTTTGGGGATCTATGATTAGAGTCTATCAACGATGACTTAATTTAGGCTATCTAAAGGATTTGTTTGATATTAGTCTTAGATTCTGCAAGGATCAATGTGATAGTATGTTATATAATTTAGGGACGGATTTGCTTCATTCAAGGACAAATTTTCTATCAAAACAGTCACCATGAAAAATTTCATTTTCCAATTTTTTTTTATTAGAATGCGTCCTTGTATAAATGGAAGCTAACTTGGAACTTCATATCGCATGTTAACATTGAAGGACGTTCTTACTATTTCGATTATTTCAAAGAGGAAACTTGATAGAGAGACTAAATTGATTGAACGTTATAACATTGAGGGACGTTCTAGCTATTTTGAGGAAAAATTTTATTTATTGGTCAAAATTTGGGGACGAACAAGCGTATTCACTCATTGGTAAAAACCGAGTCATCTTATTCTATCCGAATTGCATTTAATAGAATCTTTTCAAATGGTTTGGAGTCGTTTCTAAGCTTTGTTGAAATATTCATGAACAAATGTTCAAATTTAGAACTTAAAACAATCAGTCATTCATTTTTAATGTGATATATAATAAATGTACAATTGAATGTTATTCATCTTCAATTGTAGAACAAAAGTTGTGGCTAGTATTAGTCACAAGATGTAGCATAAATGACTATAATACAACATGATCTTAACTTTTTTTTTAAGGACAACATGATCATAACTTAAAAGTTAACGATGAAAACAAAATATACTATAAAGTACGATGTTACCTATAATTAATATATAATTTTTCTTTTTTCGTTTTGCTATATTTTGTTTCTCTTAATTTTGTATCAAATAAGAAAACAAGTGTTTTGATAATGCTTTATGTACCGACACAATTTTTTGCTCTGTTAATCTTAGAGTTTGACATAATTTAGGATCACTTGTTCCCGTTAATGACGCTTGAGCACAAGTAGATTCCTTAATCACCAGCTAATTTCTTTGTTTAAACAATGTATCCAACCAACGCATGTGGTCAAGGCGGAAGAAGGAGATTACATGACAAAATTTTCATGGAATCGTAAGTTCTAAAGAATCTTGAAAATTATTATTATACTTATTATAGATTGGGATGACCCTATAATTGAGTTTTGGTTCCTTGTGGTGGCTACACCTATATTTGTTTTATCAATTTTGAATGATTATATTACCTCATCATTCATATCATTAATTTATAAGGGTCGTGATAACAAAGTCGTAAAGACACTTGTTAAGAGATATAAGAAGAAAAAAAAATTTAGAAAAAAGAAATAGAAAAAAATTTGTCAAAAAATTATACTTATCAAATACTTGTTAAAATCGCAATTACCTTATTATTTATGCAAAAAATAAATCTTTTGATTTTTTAAACTATACTCTAGACATACTTGTTAATATTCTTTTAATTTAATTCAGAAACCCCATTTTTAATGATTTTTAAACCCCATTCTCCTATAATTTCTACTATTTGAGTTGTATTCATGAAATTTTGTCATTTGGTCGTTTAGTTCTCTATAAACTAACATTTTCCCTCCCCTTGCAATTCACTAACAACTAACATTTGCCTATAAAAAAACATTTTACCATAATTCTACCACACCTATCATCCGAGCGGTTAAAACATACCAAGAGAGGCGAGAAAATAAGTTAATTTTTTTTTCTTAAAAAATAAATAAATAAATAATTTTATTTCATATTGAGTATCACTTCAGCTAAAATTAATGTTATTTTAGCGTTGTATTATGTGAAAACATTTTTCTCCCACTTCTTAGATCATCTACGATGGAGAGTCTTTCCATTGTGACATCAATTAATATGATGCTTATAGAGATGATGTTTTTATAGGTACCCTCTCTCTCCTATTATTCATGGGTCCCACATGTGCAATTAATTCTATATTTTTTTTCTCTATTCAATTGTTGTATTATTTTAATATTAAAAAGTAAATTTTATATTAGTTGCAAGATTTATATTTAAGTGATCAACATTAAATTTTCAACCAAAATATTTTTTAAAACAACAAATAATTTACCCATCTAAATGAAAAAAAAAAAACATACAATGATTAGATTTAAGCAATACAATAAATAATTTACCATCATTTATTTTATATTTTTTTTCTTCAAGTTTTAACTTTTTTTTTATAATTTATAATTAAATTATTTCAATATTTTAAAATTATATAATTATGAATGAATATATAAATTATTGTTAAAATTTAATGATAGAGTTATTGCAAGGACCCAATTAATAATTATTTTGAGGTGTTGAGTTGGAGAGATTTGGTACTTATCAAGTATTAATTATAAAATGAATGACGTGTACAGTCGGGATCCGTTTAAGCATCTAAATGAAGTGCTGCATTGTGGATGATATTAGAATATATGTTCATTTAATTTTGTAAATAAGAAGATGCCAGACCTTTAAAGCGTGTCATTTGGTGAAAAGATGGTAAAACCTTATACGCTATAAGACATCCATTACTTAACTATTGCTTTAAATTTAATATAGAAAGTAGAAACTAATCTACTATATGTTAGCTTATTACTTATTACTCATTTTCTACTTTTTATCAAATAGTATAACCATGAATGTGTTTGGATGAAGTTATTGAAAATTCTTAAAGTAATTTTAAATAATTCAAATACTCCACAAATTCTCTCTTCATTTATTTTTTTGTATCTATAGGCATTATGATGCTTTCTCGTTTTGTTGATAGATACAGGACAATAAAGCATCATAAATTGGTCATTACTTGCATCACTTGTACACTCGATGAATTTCTTGCATTTTATTTATTAAAAAAAGCACAAAATCCCTTTATTTTTTCAAATTCTCCAAATTTATCACCCAAACAATAAATTCTACATTCAAGAATTTAAATCACCCTCCAAAATTACATTATCTTAAAAATCTCATCTAACCTTACTATCAGTAGAACTGTATTAATTCAGATTCTGTATAGGTTCATTGATCTAATCTGTGGGCAAGGCCAAAACGGCTGCTAAGGCAAAAAGATAATGATTGAATCATAGTTGTCAATTTGTCATTGTCCACTGAGGTCATTTATCCACTAAAGTGTGACTATGCAACACCATCTGTTGGAGAGTATGTGATATGGTCAATCATCTGGCTGCTTCACCAAAAGCATGGAGTAAAAGCTAAATAACTAACAACTCATCTTAGCCTAAATGCCAATTTAAAATTGTCCAAATTATTATTACCTCATATAAAAGCTTGACTTCATTTTATTTTAGTACCTCTATTATAGTTAATTTGTGATTTTGACCTCCATTATATTTTTAAACAATTTTAGTTCCCAATTGTTTGCAAGGCAATTGCTAATCTCTCAATCGTTAACCACTTATACTTATTTAAGACTCTCAAATTGTAATTTTTTTTATCTAAAGAGAATGACTCAACCACTTACCCATCAGAGTTGCTTTCTCTCAAATTCTGATCTTAATTGTTTTTAACCTCTTAAACTTAAAATTTTCGAACCATAAATTCAAACCTTATTACTAGATCATCCTTTAAATTTCATCAAAATTCTCCAAATTCCATATTTCTAAAATTTAAAACTCAATTCATATCTCAAATTTACAATTTTTGTTTTCTTAACTAACGTCGACGCTAGCTGGCATCATCATTATTTAAATAACATACCTCAAATAATAATGATCTAACCCAACAAATACCAAAACAAAAAACAAGCGACACTTAAACTTTTTTATTCCCAAAAAAATAGTGACACCAAATCGAGACAAAATACACAAGCACCGTGAAACTTATACACCTTGGGGACTGAATACACCATGAGATTTTAAGTCATGTCTATGATAGTAGCTTGATGCTCTCAATAATCATATGAAGAGTGTTAATAACGCTTTCTTTTTAACACTTTCTTTAATTTAAGTATTCTTTTTTTGAGGGAAATTTAGGTATTTTTTTATCGAGTTAAGTCAAAGTGGATTTTCCACTTTTAAAATGAATCTCATATAAAATTGTGAGATTTACGTTGATTTCATCTAATACACTAATAAGTTTTAAAGAAAGTGTTAGAAAATGTGTTCTTAACTCTCTCATGAATCACATTTATTTCATGATTGCAAAAGATGACACTTCATATATTTCCAAATAGACAATATGATAACCAACCATATCAATATCAACATCACACACAACTCTCCCACAATCAAACAAACCATGAAATCGTAAAACTTGATCCACACCTTAATTTCTCAAAGCATGAGAAATTCATAACCATCTCAAAACATCATACTAAATTTGCCAAGAAAAAGGACAATAAAAATAAATAAATAAAGGTTGCATATTCCTCACCACCATAAGCCATCATGCCAAATTAGCGTCTTTTAATCGATAACTCTTCGATGAGATGATAAATTAGCGTCTTTTAATCAATAAAATCATATATCGAAACTTTTTTTTTGTCAGGTAGTCTAATGGATAGATTCACACACACATTATGTATAAAGAAATGTGAAATTCAAGGTTCGAACCGCGACCCCTGCACGTAATGTCCTAATAGCTATCAATTGAGTTATGTTTACAGGACTATATTGAAACATTCTTGTTGTTGTTATTACTACCACTACAAAGACAATATCGGTCCTTGTCATTAAATCTTATTACGTCATACGACGTTTTAGAGAATTGGATTTTTTTAAGATAACTTATTCATGAAATTATTCCTTGTGTTGAGAAACCTTATTACGACAATGACCTAAAAAAGTGTCGGTGGGTGATTGTGGTTAGAAAGTTCAATGCTTTCAACAAAAGGAAAATATTCCAGTGTACAAATCAGATTGCAAGTTTATTATTCAAAAGTTGTTGAACTAAAAACGTGATAGTATACATTATTTGCATTTTAAGCCACCAAATAAACGTTCATTGTCCACCCGCCTCATTTTTTCTTCCTCTATGAAACGTATGAATTTTAATAACTTTAGTTATAAAAACAAAGAAACAATTCTAAAAGAAGTGATGTGAACGTGAAGAATCACATAATTGTGCACCCTGCTGCGTTTTCTTCGCTTAGATATTGATCGCATCGGCCCACATAACATGGCCCACTTCCACCATAGCTATCGTATACTGGTCTTGCATAGTATCCGTCATAACATTGTGGTCCACCATACTGATTAGGGTATGGGCCGTATGGCCCAATGGGTCTACCCTCATAGCATGGTGGAACATAACACATTCCAACTGGAACCGCCATAGGTGGTGGCATTTGTGGGATCATCATAGGCATGGCAGTTGGTGTAGGCTTGTCTTTGGGCTTCTCGGCTTCAGGCTTGGACTTGGGCTTTTCCGCATCTTTAGGTTTATCTGAATCTTTGACTACAGAAACAAAAGTAACTTTCTTTTCCGGGTCAGCTGCCTTGGGCTTCTCGGCCTCTTTTGCAGGCTTGGGCTTCTCGCCTTCTTTTTTCTTCTCCGGTTCCTTCTTCTTTTCGGGCTCAGCAGACTTCGGCTTCTCGGCTTCCTTTTTCTTCTCGGGCTCAGCTGCTTTAGGCTTTGGCGGATCCACTATTTCAATACTCTTGATGGAACCTCCACCTTTGTAACAAAGCTTGTCCCGAATCTTCTCAGGACTACAACATACCACCGTGATTGTCACAATGTTTGCTTTGTCATCGTACTTTTGGTCTCGAATTTCTGATATTGCACACAAAAATTTCAACACCCAAAAATTAACTCAATTTTATATCCTTTTTCAAAACAAAAAAAATTGTTAAACCCAAATGTATACAAATGTTTTTGATTTTCAGTGCCACCAATTCTAATAAAGCAATAAATAATTTATATGTATGTGCCAAATATATAGAAAATAAGTAGTGGTGATGAACTCACGAGGGTACTTGTTGAGTAGTTTCCTAACCTTCTTGTAGCATTTCTCACACTCAAGATCAACCTTGAGTCTCATAATGGTCACCTGAATAAAATTCACCAATTAAAATGATATAGGACCATGGTTAAACAAATTTATGATATTAATAAAAGAATGGCATACTATGGCTATGATACAAATTCAAGTATAAAAACCCCAATAAAATTGAATTGAAGATCACAATTTCATTTTTGTGACAATTATGTGTTTGTTTTGGAGATAAGGAAGATTGATAACTTTGATGGAAATTGAAATAAACTTTACCTTTTCAGCCATAGTTGTAGATCAGAGATCTGATCTGAGGCACAAAAGAAAATGATAGAGAATGTAGACAAAAGTGAGCAGAGCAAACAACACAAAATGGACAGCAAAGAAAAATCAAGAAGCTATTATAACTTATAAGCTTAATACATAAACATGTAGGCCCTATAAGACTGAATTTCTTGCTAAGATTGTTGATAGACAGTGTTGGTTTTTGCTAGAACTGAAAGGGTGTATATATGTCTACGTTATTAATACAATATAGTATATGTAATATTCATAGAATTTGATGACTTTGCAATTCAATTTTGCTCTCTCAGCACATAGCATGTGCCGTCTTTTGATTTACACGCCTAACCTTATTGACTCTATGAAACTTCATGAACCCCTCTATTAATAGTACTTGATTCAATACCAAATTTGGTTAAAAATTATTTACTATGATTATACTTATGAGTAGGACAGAATCAAAATTTAATTTTTTATTATTGTTGTTTTATAAGTTTGGTTATGTACAATAATGTCCATGCACTACCACATGCCATCCGTACACGTGTCACTAATGCCAGATCCTATAATATGTGTAGCACATGAGTAGTAGTAATGAAATATAGACCAAACTTGAGATGTTAAATTAAATTAATAAGGAGGGTGAAATTGCGTAATGGTAACACTACCTAATACTATTTTTTTAGACAAATCGTTATACTAATTAATTAGTTGCAGATGGGGTGGTTGTGGGAGAGTGGTCCAAATTTGTGGGCTCCATAGAGTGTTTACATATTTCTTTGTATGAATTATGAAATGAAAGCTTAGCCATCATAGGATTTAACCGACACCAATATTTGTGTGAGGGGTAGGAAACCTTAGCCATAATCATAGGTTTTAAGCAAATGCCAAGGTTGCAACTATGTAAAGTGTAAACGCGGTTTCAACTCAATAATGAAGAGATATATGATTTTTAGCATAAGGTTGTTTTCATAATTGAACACTTTCCTTATCTCTTTTCATTGTCTTTAATTTGTTTCTTGTGAGAAATAATGACTAAAGAATCTTTTTGGTACTTAACTATCTAACATGCTAATATATCAAAATTACAAAAATATCTAATTAGGTTATAGCTCACAAATATATCAAAATTACAAAAATTCTGATGGAATTGTGTTTCACTTTTAAAAAAAAAAACAAAATTAGTATTAAGTGTGACGTTTTGTTGGTCACTAATTTATAGGATATTCACAAATTTTACTAACTTATTTGAGGATCAAACTAAATGGTAAAGATAGACTAAAAAATATTTTTGTAAATTTGATACATTTAGATATTACGTAAACACGCCTCAAACATTTAAGGATTAAAATAATTGTTTCATCTAAAAATAATATCTATTCATGCCACATGATACATTTAGATATTATAGTAAACACGCCTCAAATATTTAAGGATTAAAATAATTGTTTTATCTAAAAATAATATCTATTCATGCCACACTAAGTGAATGACGTTGTTAGAACCAAAGCTATTGATAACTTTAGCTTTCAATTGATTTGATGATGATATAGCACATATTAAAGTGGACAATATTTTTTTTAATTATTTAAGATTACACACTAATAATATAAAGGTACAAATAATTCAAAAGATCCAGCTAGGTTTAAGCATTGATCAACTCAGCATAATCAAAATGAAGAGTCAATTTAAAGCATTTCTCAAACTCATTGAAGAAACATCTAGAACTGAAAATAGGATTGATTCATTGAATGAATAGACAAAGTATAATGTTTGTGCTTATATACACATATGAATGTGTCATTTCGTCATAACTACTCTAACTAACTACATGAGCGTGAAATAAAGACACGCCTTTGGAAGATCGTGCTACGTCAAGTCCTAGAAAGAACTTTAGTTTGCCTAAGTCTTTGATATGGAAAGTTTTGTCAAGAGCTACATTGAAAGCATCATACACCGTGAGTGAAGTTTCTGCTAGAATTATGTCATATACATGGAATAGAATGTCAATAAATGATTTGGAAGTTGACTTGGTAAATAGGGTAAGATCAAAATATGCTTGCATAAAACCATGAGCAAATAGAAAAGTTGTCAACATCTCAAAACATAAGGACTTGAGCAATGTGTATACTTGGCATGGTTAAGGAAAGGAAACTCCTTGATTTATCCTCAAATAAACTAACTCATGTCAATGTCGAACATGTATATAGGATAGAGCCAAGAGAACTCTGAAAATATACAAGTTTAGAACATGTGAAGAAATCCAATCCATTTGTCTGAGTAAAACCTTGTATCAACAATCTTGTTATGTGACAATATGCGTATCTTCTAATTTGGATACCCATTTACTGCCAATAGATATTGCATCTAGAGGTAAATCTGTTAGAACCACGTAGGTTCAAAGAACAATATATATGTATTATGTTTTTATGATAACAAGACTATTGATGAAGGAACAATTTGTATACTGAATGTGTCTTCAAGCATGCATGTTAGTATAAGACAGATAGATGAATGAAGTTAATATGTTGGTCTTGATACAATAGTTGATCCTCCAATCAAAGAAGACACACAACCATATGTGACTCAACCATCATGTTTTGATGAAAAAGGCAAGGAAAATTGCTTGTACAAATTGAAGAAAGCTTTCTATGGCTCCTATCAGACACCTAGAGCATGGAACAAGAAGATCGATGGGTTCCTTTTTCAACAAGGCTTTGTAAAATGTGTACATGAGCATATCATATACTACAAAAACTCAACAAATAAGCACAAAGCTAATATGTTGGTGACATGATTGTGACCGGCAACAATGAATCATAAATAGCACATTTTAAAAAAATTATATGACGCAACAATTTGAAATGTCTGATATTGGTATCTTTATCTTATTTCACAGAAATGGAATTTGAGATAAAAGCACAAGGATTGCTAGTTCATCAGGGAATATTTGCTTGAGACATATTGAAAAGGTTTCAGTATGCAGCACTACAAAGCAGTTGCACATTAGTGGAAACAAGCCTCAAACTAATTGCATATAATGATGAAAGTCTGGTTGATGCAACATTGTACAAGCAAATAGTTGGTTCCATGAGATGCTTATGCCATACTATGTCTGATATAATATATGAACTATGAAGTAGGGCTAATAAGCATATTCATGGAGAAACCTACAACATCTCACCTAATTTTGGCAACAATTTTTTTTTCCTTAATTAGGTCTGTCAAAGGAACCTGTAGCCTAGGGATGTTATTTGCTAGAAACCAGAAAACACATGAATATGAGCTGTTTGGATACTTTGACTTAGATTGGAGTAAAGATAAAAGTGATAGAAAGAGCATTGTTGCATATGTGTTTATTTATGGGAATGAAACAATATCATGGTGCTCAAATAAGGAAGATGTGGTAGTTTTATACTCTTGTGAGGTAGAGTACATTGCATCTTCATTGGCTTCATGTCAGGTTCAATGGTTAAGCATGCTGATGCAAGAGATGAATTTGAATAAAGATGTGAGCAATAAATCATCTATTAATCTTACAAAGCGTCCAATTGCTCATGGAAGGATCAAAGACAGAGAAATAAGATTCCATTTTTTGAGAGATCAAGCGAATAAGGAGAAGTTGGATTTGCAACATTGCATGACTACATTCAATTTTCAGACTTGTTAACAAAGCCATTGAAGGCTAACACGTTTAAAAAACTCAAAGGAAAACTTGTAGTGGTGGAAAATACTAACTTGAATTAGGTAGGTGTATTAGATGAAATAATTCAATGTTAGTTAGCTTCTTAAGAAACAAAGTAGTTAGGAAGGTTACTTAAGTTGTAAGCAACATAGTAGTTAGTTGATATAACCAATACTTTGTGCATAAATAGAGCGCTCATCACGTTGTGAATGAGTTAGGATCCTCTCAATTTATGACTTTCTCAATTTCTTCTATTTAGAAAGATAAATACACATCAAAAGTAAAAAATAATTAATAATAATAAGACCCATGATTATTTTTTAGGAACTTTTGATTGTAAAAAAAAGTTCATCCAACATGATTTTGACAAAGTGTGGATAAGCTTTTGTTAAAAATTAAAAATGAGAAAAAACTAACCAAAATATTTTATTTGACAAGAGTTTTGTATATTTAATTGAACTAAAATTGAGTTTGGAATGAAGTTACTCATTCTCCAACATTTTATTCTGAAAACTAAGTACTAGCATGATTTTAAACTTAAAGTAAATGTTTCGATAACACAAATTATTTTTAGGTGAACACAAATTTAAAGCAAATAATTTTTAAAGAGGTAATCACAGTTATTTGTTTCTTAAAAACTTTATTATAAATTATTGATACATTTCAAAAGGAGTAAAAAAAATTTCTGATGCAATCTGGTGAAAGAAGATTGGTGTGGAGGCTTCTTTGCAAAATTATTGTCTGGTGTACTTGTGTATGTTTTCTTTGTTGTTATAATAGTTTTGGTGTATTCCTTTGCTGTTCAGTTTAGGTTGTATCCTAAGCCTTTGGTGTAGCCATTGAATAGATGACATTTATTCTATATAAAAGATTTTGTAAGGTGCTCTTCTCCAATGTTGCTTCTTCCAAATGATTGTGCGGATTTTTTTATTACCATTTATAGATAGAAAGTGAGTAGAGTTTTTCCACAAGGACTAAAATTCAAAATTATCAACAAAATAAACCGGATGCATAACATAACCAAAACATTAGGCCTAAACATAGTTTTTTATAATGGTTGCTCTTTTGACTCCTCGATTTGCTCTTTATGCTGAAAAACAACGTTCAAAATTTATCTCCGAAAATCTTTAAAAACACATAAAATGTCATTAAAAAGTTATCTCCTGAACGATTTGCAACATGATTTTAGCAAGAAAAATGTAAGTGTTTTAAAGGAGGGCTTTAGTGGATAAAAGCCTGGAAATATGAGATTTCACCAAATCAGATTTTATAATCCAAACACCCCAAAAAATAGGGCACATTCCTTGATTTTTTCAGTTTATACAATCTGAACACCCCCTAAACACCTTATTCAGGGGAAAAACAATTTGGATTATTAATCTGAATTGTATCAACACAAATTTTGAGCATGTTTGTAACATAGATAGCCAAATTAAGGACCATATTAATCGTCCTTACTCTCATCCTTTTGTTTTAGGTCATTATTACCTGTATTGGAAAGGGTTTTTTACGGGACTCCGCTCCTCAAAATCCAAAATTCTATCATTTAGACCCATTTTTCATTATTTTTTCCTTTATATTCTCAGAAAATTCTGAATTTTTTTTCTATTTGATTTTTAGAAAAATTCTTCATATTCTCAAAATCCAAGTTTTGAGCATGTTTTATTTGATTTTTAGATTTTTTTTGGTGGTATTTTTATATATATTTTATTTAACATGTTTTTATCATTTTTTTTTTTGTTGTTTTTCAAAGCTAAGTTGCAACTGTTGAAACTGGGGAAATTTTGGTTGTTGCTTTTATGTTTGAATTATATAATACAAGATTCCATGAGCATTTTTGTAAAAAAAAAAAAAAAAAAAA
>Ga0315913_1002985_pt1 | contig 20155 bp, 7 predicted proteins | sample MpolsnodulesMG_FD_207736 | JGI IMG/M metagenome (GOLD analysis project Ga0315913, IMG submission 207736) | Medicago polymorpha root nodule microbial communities from Los Angeles, California, United States - small nodules | ecosystem: Host-associated > Plants > Roots > Nodule | place: USA... | reverse complement strand
AAGAACAATTCATTTTTCTTTTGTTTTGAGAACATATTAACATAAAAAGCTTCACCACCGTTTTGGCTTATTAATATTCTTTTCTTCTTCTTCTTCTTCTTCGTTCAGTAGAGAGTTCGCATTTCATTCCCAACCTCCGTCTTCTTCCGCCGCCAACCGTTCTCGCAGCTTCACTTCCACTTCTTCACTCAGGTATTTTAATTTTTCAACTCTTTTCTCTTTGGATTTACTTTATTCGATTTTACTTTCCAATTAATTAATCTCTTCATTTTTTTTATTTTTCTCTTTGGTTTTTGAATCTCAAACTTCGGTATTATCGTTTCACATTTACTTGCAGGTTACATGTTCGTTTTTTTTACATTGATTTGGTGAAATTTGATTCAAGAGCTATGCAAAAGGATACTAGTCCTACTTCTACTTCTTCCTCAGGAGGAGGAGGAGGAGGAGGACGAATTAGGCACCGAAAACGTTCTAATGAGGTACTTGCTTTGTTTTTTTCTTCATGTTAATTAGTTCAAAAATTTGTCAAATGTGTCTAAATAGAGAAAACATGATTGGAATTTGAAAGAAAAGTCAATTTTTTTTTATAAGAATAAATATATGTTTTAGGGACCGTTTGGATTAGGCTTATTTTGAGCTTATATAAAACAGCTTATGCAAATAAATAAGCTTTTATGTATTATTCATAAGCTTGTCAATGTAGTTTATGTAAAAATATGAAGATATAATTTTCGTTGATGAAAATTCATAAATTAACATAAAAGTTTATTTATTTGCATAAGCTATTTTTCATAAGCTCAAAATAAGTCAATCCAAACGGGTCCTTATACTTTTATCATTTGTATTATGTTACTTCTTGATGTAGTTGCCGCCATAGGTGAGTTTGGCAGAATGACTGTGTCATTGTGATTTTAGAAAAAAATTATATTTTGGGGATTAAACAAAAGTGCGGTCGTCAAGTAATTTTGTCAAATTCACAGTGACTATTAGGTAAAATGATTTAGGAACTGAATTTCTGTCGTATCTGTTTGGAGAAGTATCTGTATACTATTTCAAGGCAATTTATTGTATAAAGTCTTTGACAGTTACCGTATAAAATACACCCAAGTTAAACTTTGCATTGATCCGAGGAGAGAGAAAATTGCAATAAAGAAATGTATCAATATACGGTGCCGGGTGTCAATTGATGCGTTGAAATAACTTTTCTGAATGTCTTTATATCAGGTTATTCCAGAAGTTAGTAAAGTGAACGGCAGCGGCCAATTACTTGTTAATGACAAAAGCAAATACAAGTCCATGTTAATTCGTGCGTATTCGTCCGTTTGGATGATTGGGAGCTTTGTGTTGATCATCTATATGGGTCACCTCTACATTACTGCGATGATTGTTGTTATCCAAATCTTCATGGCAAGAGAATTGTTCAATCTACTCCGTCGAACTCATGAAGATAAGCAGCTTCCTGGATTTAGGCTATTGAATTGGTATGTATTACAAATTCATTAACCTTTCATCAAGGCAATTTATTGTTTTCGAGTTAGCGTTGTCAATTTCCACCATGGAGGTGCCATGCCGTCTTAGCGTGGCAGATTTTGTGCCAGCTGTCATAGGGCCGCAACACCATGTTTATATGGCGAGTTTTTGGCTGACCGTCATAATCCACCATCCGATTTAGAATAAAAATAAAATTCATGTAATAACTTGTTAATGTTTTAATTGGCATATACCATTTCAGGCACTTTTTCTTCACTGCAATGCTATTTGTTTATGGACGTATTCTGAGTCAACGTCTGGTTAACACAGTAAATTCCGACAAGGTTTTATATCGGCTTGTGAGCAGTCTTATAAAGTATCATATGGTCGTCTGCTACTCCCTGTACATTACAGGTAACGGTGCATATCACTTTTGTTGTGTTTTTGTTCATGGGCTAGTTCTTGTGCTATGTCTTTGCCAGATGCCTGGCAAATTTGGTTTCTAGTTTTTTAGGATTGCAATTTTACTGATTATTTTACACCATTGTAAGGACTCTTATACGTTGATTGTCTTCCCTTTTATTGATTGGGCTCAGGATTTATATGGTTCATTCTCACATTGAAGAAGAAGATGTACAAGTACCAATTTGGACAGTATGCTTGGACACACATGATTCTAATCGTTGTATTTGGGCAGTCCTCTTTCACCGTGCCAAGCATTTTTGAAGGGATTTTCTGGTAATTTAATCAATAAAAGGAAATAATGATTGTTTAGCAATTATACCCAAAAAACTTCTTAACCATTTGCATTGCTTGATATTATACTTTGTGGTGCTGTTCCTGATCCATGTAAACAACTTTTTCAGTTAGATTGACTGAATGGTATCTGATAGGTATTTGATCCATAATAATCACCTGAAAGGATGGTTAGTGAATTTCATATTTGGTGAGCTTGTAAGCTAGATCACTTCGGCTGTTTTGAATTCTTGCCCAAACCGTAGAACTGACTGAAGCCTTAAAATAGGAAAAAAGATTAGGAATTGAGCAATGAGGAAAAAAATTCTACTGCATGGGAGGTGACCAAGTAATTACACTCTCCTCATGGATGACTTTTCAGGAAACCATTAAAGCTGTAAAATAGGATTACTTGCCGACTTTTCGGAGCATAGGGATAGAGTTTTAAAATGCATATTACTATATTAAGCAAATATTGAATCAAATAGTCTTCAATTGGCTGTTGAACTTCCGATTACATTCATAAGCATAAACTAAGGTATTGATGGGAGCAATCAAACAAATGAAATGGGAGATATGAGGTCGTATCTTTATGTCAAGACTTCTCATTGTTGTTATGTGAATATTCTAGTATTTACAATATTGTTATAAGTTTGTTTGAAGAATTGATCTCAGTATATTGGGGTTAAATGTCTGTCCGTTTAAATGGATATACTGCCTGCGCAGAATTGCTTATTTATATAATCCTAATTCCTAACATCTATTCATGACTATATTTTTTTTCCTAAATAAAAATTATTCTTGCTTGTAAAATGATATAGTTTTGAAGTGATTGTGTGTATGTACTATGTAGCCTCATTAGAATAACTTGGTCATATATTTAATATCCTATTACGTGAACAAAACATGTCACTGCTCCATTGCGTTTTATTTGAATTGATGTTACTGTTTCACTGATTTTTTTTATACAGGTTTCTTCTTCCAGCAACGCTTATTGTCATTAATGACATTGCTGCTTATATCTTTGGTTTCTTCTTTGGAAAAACCCCATTGATTAAACTATCTCCAAAGAAAACTTGGGAGGGTTTTATTGGGGCATCTGTTACAACCATCATATCTGCATTCATGGTGAGCAAGTTGGAATTAGCTAATGAAGATTAAACATGTTTTTTGTGATGTTATATATTCATTATTGTAACATTAGTCAATGATAGTAACTGCCGAGTAAAACTCCATGAGAGCTTGATCATATTTATGGCAATTAAGTTCTTGCTTTTACTCTTTATGTATCAATGAAGTTATTCTGAACTGGATGCTAACGTCATTGTACAAAACTTGTTTTGTAGCTTGCTAACATCATGGGTCGTTCTCAGTGGCTGACATGTCCAAGAAAGGTAGCTCTCTTAACACATCACATATTAATAGGTCTTTTATTCAACAACCAACTAACTTGTGTTCATTTCACATCATCGACACCGTTGGATTAAATGCAGGATTTGTCAACTGGTTGGCTTGACTGTGATCCTGGTTTTCTGTTTAAGCCAGAATCTTACTCATTGTTGGGATGGACTCCTCACTGGGTAAGCACTTGACATTCAGCTGAAGTTTGAATTCTATAACTTACTAGTATCTTCTTTGCAGTGTATGATTATGTGGGATAGTAGTCCAAAATTCACCTGATAACTTATCCATATTTACCAATAACACATTTTGGATACCTCAAACACAACATCCAATTTGACTCTGTAGACTCAAAGAACTTGAAAAACGTATAGAATTGGAATGTGAATCTAATCAGGACAAAGAAGGATACGGGTTAGCTCGAAAACAGTTGGGTTATAGACTCAGATAGCTCAATTAATTACTCCAACTCAATAGACCGTATCATTGACTTGGTAAAATTATCATGAATGTAAACCATCAAATCTGAACCATTCATTCTAAGTTCGATTCTTAGATAGAATTACCATTAGAAAGGTATCAACATAGGATTTGAAGGCGAGCATTTCTACCAACCACTAAATGTTAAATGTTCTATTTCCATATCGTGGTTGAGCTTATAAAATACGCATGGACCGTAATAATGAGGTACCAATCCATACACCTGGAATGTCGGCAAATCATAACATTTGACACACACACTTTATGTTGTCTTGTGCAGTTTCCTTGGAAAGAGATATCTATCCTACCAGTTCAATGGCATGCTTTATGTCTTGGCTTGTTTGCTTCAATTATTGCACCTTTCGGAGGTTTCTTTGCAAGTGGTTTCAAAAGGGCTTTTAAGATAAAGGTATGCTCTTGCCACTTCCATTTTCCTGATCAAGATGTGATCATGCGAGCGAATATTACCCATTTAGGTCGGAGGTATAAATAGATTTGATGGGTGTTTCCATTTTTTGCAGGATTTTGGCGATAGTATTCCAGGACACGGTGGACTTACCGACAGAATGGACTGCCAGGTAGACTTTTGATGTTTCAATCTACAAATTTATTATAAGTTAGTAATATTGGACTACTTGGAAATATCATATTACCTAAACTATATTAGAATGAATCAAAACCACAATTCTCTCTCTCACATCTCTACCCTGCTCCCAAAAAAAGGAGATAGAAGGAACTTCCAAGGAAAAAAAATTATGAAACATTAAAGGAGATCTTGCGCATTAATTATACAAATAGAGTGGAAGTTCTAAATTCACTCAGTTATAGTTATTGAAAACATGTAGATCTCGTAGGATCTTCAATGAACTTACTGAAAATATCTTCAATGGCTAATAAAGATATGCAATCAATAAAATGATTTATTATTGTTGTGAACTTGGTTTCAGGAATTTTGTGTTTATTGTGTCCAGTTATATACTGACCTACTTTTGCTTCTCCTCTCTCACTACATTTTAACTTAACCCCTCCTTTACATGCTGCTGCCTTTACTATTTGTCCTTTAGTTCTTTTCAGTTCATTATAAGTACGGGGGATTGGAAGTGAAAACCATCCTAGTACCCTGCTTTGATGTACAAGTCAAGCAATATTTGACCAATTTGTCCTTGTGTAGATGGTTATGGCAGTATTTGCATATATATACCATCAGTCATTTGTTGTGCCGCAAAGTTTATCGGTTGAAATGATTTTGGACCAGGTATTTTATTTACAAAAATGCAAGCAACACATTTTTAAATAACATTTTGAAAAATGCTGTATTTATGGTGTTTGCACCGGTTGCTTCAGATATTGATGAGCTTGTCATTCGAGGAACAAGAAGCTCTGTATAGGAGGCTTGGGGAAGTGTTGCAACAAGGAATTCAAAGGATGTCTTAGATCCGTTGCAAGGTGTATTTGTCCTATCTCCTTCTACTTGATTCCTTCATTTACAAGGGTTAGGGAAAAGGATACTTTGTACATGTATGTTGAGTGAAACGAATCAAAGACTCGGAACCTGTCAAGATGTGTACAGCGTATATCTTGACAGTTAAACTATTCCATTCTGTTTCTCTCGCTACTGTTCTTGAATTTTTTATTGACGGCTTTACTTGAACAGCCATTGCTCACTCAATATCTTGGAATATATTCAAATAGCCAATGGCAGCTCAAGAAGAACGCCTGTATTGTTTTTCAGTTCCTTGAGGGGAGTATTAACATTTTTCAATTAACTGTAATTTGAATGTAGTTGGATAACATATTCTACCGCAATAAACAATAAATCTTGTTCTAGCTACTATTGCATGTTGCCAATATTGTGAATCGAAACGCAGGCTGTCACGTTTGGACAACAAAGTACATGAAAAGATGCTAAATGTTGTTCTACCTGTGATACTTTTTTGTTCAAATGGTTGCTGTGATTTAGTTCAAATGATACCCTGTTAAGTTTTGATTTTCACCTTGATTTGGATTTAGAACTCCGTTTATCGAAGATTCTGTTGTCTTGAATTGTTGTCTATTTTGCTGATAACTCCACAAAACAAAGTTGGTTACTCCTAAGTGAAAAGGAGATTTGGAATACGTTGGAAATGCGGAATTTTGAACACAACATGTTGGCTACGAAGCCATTTTTTTTAAAATGGAGAGGACCCCAACTTATTCTCCCAACCAATCAATATATATGTCTTGGGTTCTTAAGATAGCATGAGCACTAGCTTTGTGTTGGTTGTCTTGTCACTCATGTCATGGATATGGCGAGGAATTAGACGGAAATTCAGAAAAGTATAACAATGTTAACCTTTTGAAAACAAATAAAGGATAAATTTAAAGCTTTTAAATTTACGGATCTCGAGTTAAATTTTGCATAAAACAAATTATAGTATTGAAAATTATTTTTTACTACCATCACTGTTAACTTGGTTTCTTTAGCAATATGGTTACTGCAACTGTAGTCGATCCAATTTTGCCGATGTAGTCAATTTCAACCTCTATGTTCCATGTTATCATTACGAATTATAATGATTTTAGTTTTCAGATATTGTAATTGTTTACACAAACCTTTTTTTTGGTACCAAGGAGGACTATATCCCCTACATACACGTTTCCTTTGATGATTTATAACTAATTTATAATGGGATCGATAGTTTTTTTACCCCTTTAAAACCCTTAATATAAAATAGTTTTAAATAAACCAAAACTTCAACTACACTTTCATAGAGATCACACCAATCCTAACTTCAACTACACGACATATAGCAAAATAGGTATTGAACCGCAACTGCGCTTTTTCATAATAACTTGTTTTTAAAAAATTAGGGTTCAACCCTAATAGTGTTAATGCTCTTTAGATAAAAGGCATAAAACAATCATTTTTTGTGGGAAGCATAAAACAATCTTGTAGAGTAACGAATACAATATAATGTTTAAATGTGTTTATAATTGAGAAACATATCTCACTATCCAAGCCAATTTTGTGATATTAAATTAGACTCAACCTATATTATAAAATAATATCAAAGTGTACCATCAAATCACCGATCATATTATCTCATATTGAAAAAAGTTAAGATTTAAAAAATGTTAATAAATAGTGACGCTATTTACTTTATACAAGCGAATTTTGTGATGTTTTTTTTAAGTAAAATTAGCCCACCAAAATTGACATCCAGAATAATCGAACTTAAGATCTTGAAATGAACACACTCAAAGGTTTGAACTAAACACCATCAAACCAACCAAAGTGGGTTCACCAATTTTGCAATGTTAGATTAGACTCAATATACATTCTAATAATAATATCAGAGTCTACCATCAGATCACCAACCATATTATCTCACATTGAAAAAAAGTTTAGATTTAAAAAATGTTTATAAACAGTGACACTTTTTCAGAAAAAGTGTTTTTTGACCAAACATAAAGTAAACTAACAGAATCATGCACCAAGAAAAGCTGCTATTCATTTTATATGAACCACAACTGCACTTTTTCAGTTGCACAACAACAAATTCCCAACTAGCCTGGAAACTTTCATTTTGAAATTTCCCAGTGAAAGCAATTTTAAAGTTCTATAAGTTAATAATAACATACTCAAAACTCACCTAGAAAGGGTTACACAACATGTTGTTACAAGTAAAAATGATGTACTGGTATGAAACTAAGAATCAAACAACCAGTACTGCAAAACCTTTGGTTGTCAAAAGTATTGTTAACAGTCTAAGGCCAAGAAAGCATCCATATGGCATAAATATGGTACATGTCCTAAAACTGCAACAAAATATATAAAAAATCATCGCCACTTACACCAATCTAAATCAGAAAAACAAAACTGAGAACCAAGAACGAAACATTGATAACTCTTCCAAAATGTATCATTAAAGAAAACTTTCATCATCTTCTACTATCTTCCCTTATTGGCTTTTTGGCTTCTCAATCTTCACATATGGCAAAACACCGAATAAACGAACAAATTTCGGAGACCAGCCACGTTGTTGAGCACGGCAAAACATCAAGAATGTGTTTGCAAAGTAGGAATTGAGTCCCATGAAAACATGCCATAAAGCATGACCCTGTGGATTAACCGGCCATTGGGATATCTCCTTGCAGAAAACTCGATCGCATAACCAAAACAAACTTCCTAATAGAAGAGTGGCTACATATAGCTTTGCTATCCACTTGGCGCACACATCTGCGGTATAGATGTAATACTTGTACATTCTTGGAATGCAGAGGAGACAGAGAATGACATAATGGACTTTGAAGCCAATGTCGAAACGGACAAATGAATGGACAACGGCAAAAGCAGCACCGTAGAAAAATAGGAAGATGGGCATTGTACTACGGTAGTGCCAATCTGGAGAGTAGAGAATGTACATGTACAGCAGAATCTCCCACACCATAGGTGTTTCATCGCTCTGCTGTTGCCTAAATTCAAGTGCAACAAATGAAGAATAAATAGTCACCCAAAAAAATAGATATTGATTGAAAAACTTCACTTTCTTATCAAGCTTTGACAAGCTTAATAGCCTATGCATTACGATAGTGAACAAACACCTAATTGACTAAGAGCTTCAGCAGAAGAAAAATGTAACTAAAAAGGATTATATGCAAGTAAGCAGTCATGCATTTTGAAGCACTATATCATTCTCATATCTCATTAGTAAATTAGCAATAAATAGACGCCTGCTAGGAACACAATATGAGGAGTACTAGGAACACTCTAATACTCACTCTCGTATTGGGTGAAATCTATGTGGGTACCACTCTTTGGAAATCGGTTCCACATAAAATGGTGAGACCCACTTGGGTTTCACCCAATAAGAGAGTGAGTGTTAGAGAGAGTGTTAGAAAGAGACTGTCCCTAGCCTTTCTCATACAATATTATGCAAACAAAGAAAATTCTCAATGATTGTAAAAAGTTAGCTCTTAGTGCCAAAATAGTTCAACAATCAACCCTCAAGCATAATCAAACAGCTATTGTTTAGTCAAAATATCTCAGTGATCAATCTTTTAAACCAAATCAAAATAAAACCCTTCCTCAGTAGCAAAAATAAATTTGTCTAACAGATGGAAATAAAGAAATACAAGGGGAGAAAAGGGATGTAGTCACAAAAAAAATTAGCCCCCTAACTCAAATGCACAAATGTCTTGTGTGCATCAGATACAGTGATGTTCATTAGTGAGACAGCTATGCCGGTGGAAAACAACTAAACTAACATATCTATAAATTGTTATTGATGTATGGCTGCATGACCATACCAAAACCCAATTAATGTTTCTGGTTTATTTGAAAAATGCTAACAAGTTCCCTTAGGGCATTGTTTAAGGAATCAAAAGAGCTAACTTTTGTATAGAAATTGATGTATTTATTACTTCAACAAGTGTTTGACTTGTATTTCCAAGACAAAATTTTCTTTTATGGGTTCCTTAAACAATGCCCCTAGGGAACTTGTTTGCATGACCCTTAATATTTTCGTTACAAAACAAGGCCTATTGCATATGATGTATGTTGTACAAACATTTTATACGATGCAAAGCAACTCAAAAACAAAATGAAAAGAAACAACTAAAAGTTTAGATAAATTAGTGCGAAAGAAGACAGAGATCAATACTTACACATGTTGTAAGGTAGCATGGTATAACATGCTTCCAAAGGCAAGCGTCATATTTGATACATGAAGAACACTAAATCTTTTCTCAAACCGTTGTCTAAAAGCATTTATAAGACCAATGAAAGCCAAGAGTATGGTCGGAATGTTGGATATTGTGTTGTAAAATTCTGCAATATAAGAAGAGTATGCATAATTTTTTTCACAACACTCAATAGTTGATGTAACTGGACCCCAGAAGCTAGATATTGTTTCTGCCATTCTCCTCTACAGCCAGATGATTTGCTTATTTAGATATTTATATTTAAAGCTGCAGATATCAAAAATTCCTGCAAATCACGTGGCAACATGCCAAAATACAATCAGTCCTGCACCTTGTTTATAGGGATGGAAACAATAAGGCAGGAAGTTTTCGTAGATCAAGCACGTCAGCGTGTTAATCATTGTTATTAATATCGTATCGCGGAAAATATCAGATTGCCAAAAATCCGATATGATACATAGCGTAAGCCACAAAACAGTTTAAATAAATAATTATATATAAAATAAGGCATGCTACACACAAATAAACAGAAATTAAAAATGAATTGATATACAATTCAAAATCTCAATAGTTCAAACAACTAGTAGAACCTGGTGCATAGTTGCACACATTATTGCAGAAAGCCATAAGCAGAAATTAAAAGTGGCTTGAAACCCAAAATCTAAATAGTTCAAATCAACTAATAATTGGTAGTTCTAACTAGTGATAAAAGATCTAACTATTCTCCTCTTCCCCAACATAATCATTGTCCTCATTTTCAGATAGTGAGGCATCTCCGTCAACTTCTTCAATTGAATCATCTGAATCAATTTCCTTAAACTCTGCTTCTGATTCTACCAAGACAGGGTCATCATAGGTTTTTGGTATTATATTATGGGAAATACTGGATTTTACGAATGTTGCTCACACAAAACTTACGAGCGTGTTTTTTTTTTTTTATGACCAGCTACATCCACTGCCCCTCCTTGTTTTCTATAAAATAACAAATTAAATACTGACTTTTTATTAAAAGAGCCACTACATATTCTTCGCTTTCGTTTGGGACTTTTTTCGTAAGAAATAGAAATTCTTTTATATTATTATATTGGGCCTACCTATTTGACCGACCCATCAGTTTCCAATAAAATACTATAATATTGGGCTTTATAAAAAAAATTACATTAAAAGATACACGCTAAAAGTTGCGGAATTCCGATATGCATGCCATGACTGATATACCATATTTGTGCAATCGCTCCGATATTTTGGAAATATCGAAGTTGCTAAATCGTATCGGATTTTGTATCGTCTACCCTAACTTCCGATACGAAAGAGCAGTATCGCGCTGATATACCGGATATTTAACAACACTGATGTTAAATCACAAGGAAATCATGATAGCTATGCTACAACAACACAACATGAAAAAACAACAGAAAAATTGACAATTCATTCTAGTTCCGAGCACGGTTTTAGATAGTGGTAAGGGTTGTGGTGGCATTGTAGTTCTTGATATTGCGGAAAACCACAGTCAGATGCAGACGACGCAATCACAATCATGGTCAGTTTAAGCAATATCAAAAACCGACATGTCACATCCTAGATTGCAGTTGCGGACCTCTATTTAAAACACGGGTTCAAAGTGCAAGATAAGTAAACTATTGAAAGAGAACCTATAACGATATACACATGAGTCATTACCTTAAAAGAATAACAATGCCTATAAAAACGCATGCGACAAACTTAAAAAATCCTAACAGTTGAAGCTGCAAATTACCTACTTATGAAATTCAAATTCAGCAACAATGTCCAAATTGTGAATTCTGCAATTTCTAATACACCCTAGTACACATACATAAAATAAAGGTAAACTTTGATCAACCACAATAAGTCACTGCCAAATAACAACTACAAAAAAAAGAACAAACAAAAAAATTGTAATTTCGTTTCAAAAACATAATATTTGACTAAATTCATCATACCCGAAGATAGATATAATCAGATCCCACATGGATTAAAATTTAAAAAGCAAAAAAAAAAAAAAAAAATCCTCAAAATAATGCACTCCAATTATACCAAAATTTGCAGAGAAGATCCAATCTGAATCGTTTTCCGTTCAAATTAAACAAAAGGGTCAGTGAAAAAATAAAAATTTATAGCATTGTCAACAATTTTCATACAAGTTCATGCCAAATAAGAAGAAGAAAAAAAAAACGCTTCATGCTTAGGAAAAAAAACACACAAAAAAACAACGACCCAGATGGTGAAAATATATAAGGCAATAATAAAAGCAATGAGATTGTGGAAAAGATGCATACTTGAGGAGATTGAAGAAGAAACAGGTAGATCGCATCCTGGGTTGGGTTCGCTTCTGCGTTTGTTTTTGTTTGTGTGTTTGAAAAAAATAATATTCGGTCAGATTAACAGAACAAAAGGATGGGTCGGATGATCTCTTTTCCTCGTACGGCGTGAGTGATCTTAAACGACATTAATATTGGAGTAATTAGGTTTTTTTTGGGTACAAAGGTTAATTAGATTTTTTTTATCTAAATTTAACAAACTTTTGATTCTTGTAATATTTTTTTTTAGTATGAAGCCCTTCAAAACTTGATAAGTTTTTTTTTTAATATAGTAAATTTTATAAATATGGTTTATGATGGAACATTGCAACGCAATTTAATCTAGGTAGTCGACTTTGTTTAGTGGAATAAAATTTGATTGTTGTTGTTATAGATTTTACAAAAGGGCGATATGAAAATATATTTATTTTTTGTGGGGAGCAAAAGGGAAATATACATATACTCGTAAGCAGAACAACATGCAGGGGTCGAGATTTGAACATCTGATTCTCTTCAGCAACAATTGAAAGCGATGAAATTCACGTGGGAACAAATTAGGTATGAAGTATACGCTCAAACACTGATGATCTCATGCAAACCCTAACAAAATGGTGTCAACGCATATGAATACACAGGCGATGAAATTCACGTGGAAACAAATTAGGTATGAACTATACGCTAAAACATTGATGATATCGCACAAACCCTAACAAAGTGGTGTCAACACGTATGAATACACTTAATAAATATTTGTCTATATATACGCACACGATTTTTCCTACTTGGATCTACCTACAAGCGACATTCGGTATTTGACTCAGACATATTAATTTCAAACATATGTGTCGCATTCTCCTTACTTTATTTTTAATTAATTAAAAATATTAATTTTTAAAACATTAATGATTTATGGTATATCATACTTTTAGATGTTAACTTCAAATATAGTGTATTCTTTTCCTCTAAAAAAGGAAGTGAGATCTATTTCCTCTCTTACAAACGGCAAGCCTTTCATACTATGTCATTCTCACCGTGCATTGGATCATATCAACGAGTATGTTTCTTCTACAATTCACTAAAGGTTCGTGTTGTGTGTAGGCGATAAAGTTAAATATGTGGAAGTTGTAAGAACCTTTTTCTTAACAGAGGTAAAAATGTTGAATGCATTATTATACTCGCCACACCTAATTACTATCAATGTTCCTAATTAAGGAATACAGAGAAGGAGCACGAGAAGCTTTCAACGTCACTAACCAAGGTTTCCAACTAAAGGCTCAGGCGACCTATGAGCTTTTGACGAGGTCCTCGATGAATAGTTCTTCCTATAGAACTTCCAAGTTTGCCAGATCGGCTAATGTTTCCATAAAGTCTTTGTTTTGTTGAAGAGTTGTTAGTGATTTCCTTTTGTATTTAGATTGAAATACACATATACTCTCAAATCTATTTACATATTAATCAAAGAGGCGACCATTTGTTCATCATGCATGTGGGACCAAGTTTTCATAGGATAAGTGGGGGTATAAAAGTTCTAAACGACTATATAAACTTTTCTATCTACACTGGCTCACCTGTGTTACATGTTTCATGATAAAAGAACATATCAGCTAGCGAATGCAAAATGAGCATAAGCTGAAAACAAAACATTGTGCATCAAAACAAAAAGTTCCATTATGTTCAAATTAAAATGGATAGCCACAAGGTCAGCTATATCTAGTTGATTTTACAAGAAAAAGAAATAAAATCGTATGTGGATCCTTCTTTGAAGATCTACATGAAGAGAAAACCTCATAATGATAATACATCTTCACTAGAGTTTGGATGAGGCAAAGGAGCGATGAGACTAATACCCAAGGATTAGCCTGTTTTCCCTGAAATACTTATTGGCGAGGCTCTCCCAAGCTTTAAATGTGCTTCTTGCAACAAAAAAAAAAACTCTCCAAATTCCACATCATATGAATTTTCTTCTTAGCCTAAGGAGGAAATATAAAAGGATTGTTAGTTGAGAAAGTCAAAGCGTGCAAATGAAAGGGATGATGATTTAACTCGACATGAATAGGAATGTAAAGCCTCGCCTCTTATCCACATTGAAGTGTTGTGATTGAGGAAATGATTTCCAATAGAAAGAACTGTTAAGTAACTTGAGGCTTGATGTATTTACTACGAAGTCTAAAATATTAAAATTTGAAGGAGGAGCGAGGCTCATGTTTGATCAGAGGAAGTAAGGATACCTAGCACCCCCTATATAAGTATGTTGATTTATAAATAAAGTGCTTGAATATCAAGCATGAAGTTCTCTGAGGTAGATAGAGAAAAGTGAAAGATTTAACCGAGAAAAGGAATCGTACATATTGAAAGACAAACAACGATGATAGTTGCCTATTGAGGCAAGGTTACTTGACAATTCGTTTCTACTTTGCGATGTAATAATGACAATGTTCACACGCAACTTTGATATTTGCATCACATCTTCTCGTCTCTCAAAGGGAACCTGATAATACAATGTATGAGGCATTTGTACACACCTAAAATAATTATCATGTTAGCTAACCTTGACATATAAGTGATTGGATTTTAGGTGGTGAAACCCCTAGCCGATGGAAGGTAAGGCGGTCTTGGAGCACCCCGGGTGAGGGAAATTGATTATTTCACAAGCCTTCTAATCGAGTTCATTCGTTGTAATGGCCTCATACCAAGTCAAGAAAAAGTGGGACTCGATGATAACACACAAAATCCACATTCCCTGTTTGTAGTGCCACTAACCACAAAGAGGATGAGGGAGGAAGCATGTAGTGGAGCTATGCACCAAGAACTGTGTCAAAGAATAATGTCGTGAATGAGGATATTTACAGTGGAAGATGGGGCACTACGACCTCCTCAACGGAGAAAACTGATGCACTACCCGCAAAATTAGTCGAGCAGAGGTTTAACACTGTAAAGTCACGTCGTTTGGCTAATAGTAATAAGCAATAGTTTTACTATAAATACTCAATACATACACGGTTATTAAAAAATCCAATATCAACCAAACACACTTATTTCACTTTTTTTTTTATCCTTTCACCTTCTTATCTTTATTTTTACGTTATGCATTTCACAGTGTAGCTCAAAAATCCCAAAAATAATTGGACTTAAAGCTCTACTAGAGAAGTTAGAGAATACACAGCTGATGGAAAAAGTTTCTTAATTAATCCCAATCACTTTGAAGTAAAGGAATCATAGTTGAGGACACTCAGTCGAACCTCAACTAAATTCTTGCTACACCAACACACAGTAAAACATCAAATTATCTCTTTTAGTTTGAGATTTTAGATAGTAAAAATTCACTTGTAGTTTTAAGTGTTTTAAATTGATATTGTTCCTTGGAGTATTAGAATGCTTGGATCAACTTCCTTCAATTCACTAATTTTAGAGAGATGTTTTGTAGACACTCAAGCCTCTCTTTGACACCTTGAGATATAAAAAAATAGATAGAATGATGTGATAAAAAGATAGAGATGAAGAACAAGTGATATATTGAAAAATAAAGGATTTTTATATAATTTTTTATAAATCTTTTATTTTCAAATGCTCTCTTGTTTATAGCAGCGAAAATAGATGTGCGGATTACACACCAATCATGATCTCGGTATTAATAAGTCTTTGCTCTTTCTGCTTCAAAAAAAAAAAGTCTTTGCTCCTTTCTGGACTATTTGTCATGGTTTCAATGTTTCGTGGTTTTTTCTTTTTCAAAATATGAAATTTACTTGTACAATATTTTTTTTACCAAATTATCCTCTAACTGAAACTGATTTTGTTGAACTAAAATGAGTTTTGAACAATGGCTCTAAAGTTTTGATGATAACAATGTATAAAAGAACAATTGGATGTGTTAACGTGTGTTTAAGTATGCAAAATTATAGAGTTAAATTATGACTGTTGAAGTCAAATTTTAGTTTTGAAACATCAAGACTCTGACCGCATAAGAAATCATCTGAAGGAAAAGAGAAACTTATATGACTTTGATCACAATCTGAATAAAGGTCAATCAGAAAGTTAACACTTAGATCAAAAGATGCTTTTCTCTAATAAGCATCTAAAGGAATGAAAACTCTGAAGGTGATGTCAGCAGCTAAAGACTTTGACACAACTTGTCGTCTTTTGAAGGAATGTCACTATCAGAAGCAGAGTAGTACAATTTGTCTTCTTCTGTTCAAGTGTATAAACAAACAAAGAAATTTAAGGAGAAAGAGAATGTAACATATCATTATATTAGAAGCAAAGGAATTCGAATGAGTACTCAACGATGTTATCCATTTGAAGAAGCAAAAAAAATGGACTCTATCAGTTTAAAAGTGCCCTTACTCTATCAAATTACATAGCACACAAACACTTAGAAAAATTCTCACAAATTTTATATCTTAGAATTTATGCATCAAAAGTCATTTGAACTTAATCTTCTTACACATCTGATTGTATATCAAATGTGAAACACAATCTTCTTTATTTGATTAAACTTAGATTATAGAATTTTCTTTCTTATGTAATTGACCAAAGGAAGTCTCTTACCGTGTGTTTGGGCAAATTGTAATCTCGTGTGATTATAGTGAAAAACCATTGAAAGTGCAAGGGAAATGGACTACTCTTGGTTTGTGAGAGGAACCAATATAATTTGCTTGCGTCGTCTCTTTCTCTCTTCTCTCTATGTTTTTAATTTTATTCAATTCCATAACTCTGTTTCAGACTCTGATAAGAACTTTGCTTTTGATCAGCCTATGAACTATTTTTTATAAACACTTAGAAAAGTCTTTTAAAAAATCAACACAATTCAATTCTCTTTTCTTGTGTTTTTTTCACCTTTAAATCTAAAATAGTTATAGCAGTTTTTCTTCATCCAAATGAAAAAAATACATCAATCCCTACCCTCCAAAATCTTGCATCCAAGCATACCTTAGTTACTCTTGAAACAACAAGCAATAGTTTCTTTTTTAAAAACTTTTTAAAGTTGAAACAATTATTTTTGAGAATTTGAGTTCGAATTCTCACTTAAACAATTTTTAAAGAGACATTACTTATATCTCGCCCAAACCCGAATTAATAGAGTCATTCCCTTTAAAAACCAAAGGATTGAGATTGAAGAAAACATTTTTGACTCAGTTCTCGATAATGAGACTAGACATGTTTTTGTATGTGGCAGAAGTGACAAATATCACATAAAACTCAGACACACAATTATAATATTCTCGAAATGAATAGTCATGTAGATTTTAATGGAAAAATATGATTAATTCACTAAAACATATTTATTAATTATAGTTAGTGGCGTAATTAGGTGATTAAAATGCAATAAATAAATGTATGTTGATGAAAAAGAATAATAAATTTTGAATTGGTATTATAAAATAGACAAATAATTTGATAAAAAAAAAAAAGCACATCTATTTTAAGACAGATAGAGTATTAAAATGTCTATTAGCACAAAAAGAAAAAGAAAAAAAAATAATGATTCAAGGGTCTTTTGTAAGAAGTGACATTATTGGTCATTTCCAAAACAAGAAAGATGCCGATTTTGAAAATAAGAAAAAAATAATTTCATGGTTTGTCATCAACATTTATTTGCAGAAAAAGACAAAAATAGATGTCACAAGCTCTACCAGAAATGGCATGGGAGATTGGAGAAGATAATGATTAGAATTCATTGAATGAAGACATTTAATTGAGGTTCATTGAACCTGGTCTGGGTGAACATAAATCACCTGCTCAAACAAACACAACACCTCCCAATTTCCACATCCCATTATAACTTGAAATATAACATGGCTTTTCTTTGCTCAAAAAAAAAAACATGGCTTTTCTTTTTAATCAAAGGACATACTTTGGTTAATTTGAATAAATGTTTTTATTTTTTATTTATGTAAAATGAAATTGTATTTTCATTTTAGAGTTAGCTTTTTATTACTGTAACTTTTTAGAGTTATTTATAGCGCATATATCAAGTTACAAGTACTTTTTTTTTTGAGGAAAGTTACAAGTACTTGGAATTCAGTAGATACAAGTATATGAACATTCATTCAAATTGTTATATACTAAGTCATCGTTAATGTAAATACATTATACGAACACATAAATATATTATTCATTTATGTATAAAAACACGGGACATATATTTATCACTAATAAACATAAAAAAATATGAAACACATTTGTCATCGTTGCAGCAAAAAAATACGAACATATTTAAAAGCTTATGGGATAAATAATTTTCTTCAATAAATAAATAAAATAAAACAAATTAAGATTGAAAATTAATAGTCTATTACCCGTACATTGCACGGGTTAACACACTTGTGTAAATACATTATATGAGTATTTCCCTCAAAATGTGGGACATAAAACCGGTATATCCTTCCCTTCAACCTCCCAGGCATACCTACATGTCTAAATTCTTCTGAGAATAAAATAAGACAAGATGATCCAGATAGTGAGATAGATCGTGCTCATCCCCTCTGTATATATTTTTAAAGTGTACCCATCACCCTATGTCAAGTGGGAAAAACTTCTAAAGTCGAAATTGCATTGTGTCTCTTTAACCAAAAAAAAAAAAGTATCGTGTTTACCCTTAGCAAGCACAAGATGTGTCAATGATGAAAAATAAAGCACATGTTCAATTCATGAACAAAGAGGTAGCGTGCCCAATAGTAATACAAGTCCATCAATACAATTGACTCCATTGAACGCACTACATGACATAATGTCAAGTGGAACTTCAAGTTTAATTGGATTAAAGGCTGCGCATCTCACTCTTCACCAACTACTATTTGTCTTTGAAAGACTAAAATTCAAAGCGTTATGCTAACCGATGCACTTAGCATAATGGTTCAGGAAACCAAAAAAAGAAAGTTTTAAATTGAAAATACCACTTTTTAGATTTTTGGAGAGTTAAATGCACAAGTTCCAATGCACAATTACTATATTTGCTTCCTTAACCACTGTCTTGAGGGCACTGGTTAGCATTTCTCAAATTCAAATTATATACTATATATATGTTTGCTAACTTAGACCAACAAAAAAAAAACATGAAAGTCCAGGTTAGCAAATTTTCATTAGAACAAAAAAATCAATACCCACCAGAGTAAACCAATTTAAAGTAAGAGATAGTTTAGTAAATATCACTCAAGCTATTTGTTATAAAATAAAAGTGGGTCTAAGTTAGCAAATTGGTGCAGGTTAACAAATACTCTCTCTGGTCCTATTTATGAGAAACATTTAACTTCTTTGTTTCATTGCATAAATGATGTATTTGGTCTATATTCTAGACAGAATACATCAATTAATCAATGTATCTAAAAAGTCAATTTTTTCTTATAATTAAGACCGAAGGGAGTATGTTTTAATAAAAATTACTAAAGTAACCCTCAAACTATTTGTAATGAAATAAAAATGGTCTAAGTTAGCAAATTGGTGTAAGTTAACAAATATGTTTTAATGAAAATTACTAAAGTAACCCTCAAGCTATTAGTTTTAAATAATAAAGATAAATTATATTTTTGTCTAAATGAAAAGGTGCAATTTTGCTAACTTGGACCTTCATGTTTTTTGTTGGTCTAAGTTAGAATATATATATATGGCAAATTATATGGTACATCCAAAGATTTGAGTGTATTGGTACACCAAATCATTGAATTAATAGTTAAATGTGTTATTTTTTTTAAGAGAATTTTTTTTCTATCACCTATAATTATAATAATTAAATCTTATTTATCAAAAACGTCAACGAAATAAAATTTAATTTTTCTGAATTTTTAGTACTCATAATAGAGAATTTTGATTATTTTTTACAATAAAATGTAAAAAAAATTAGTATGATTTTTATAAACAATGAAATGATGTTTTTTCTTATGAAATTATATTTTATAAAATACAAATATTAACAAATAGCTCTTTATTTCATAAAAATGATAGTTAATTTATAAATTTTTGAAGCAAGAGTACCGGTACACCTTAATTTTGCGGGTGTACCGTAGAAGTTCCACACACACGCGCGCGCGCACACACACACACACACTCCGGTCTTATTTATAAAAAACAATTGA
>Ga0315913_1002984_pt1 | contig 20156 bp, 6 predicted proteins | sample MpolsnodulesMG_FD_207736 | JGI IMG/M metagenome (GOLD analysis project Ga0315913, IMG submission 207736) | Medicago polymorpha root nodule microbial communities from Los Angeles, California, United States - small nodules | ecosystem: Host-associated > Plants > Roots > Nodule | place: USA... | reverse complement strand
AACGTATATTTTAAAAATTGGGAGATGTATTTGTTATAATTAAACTTTTATACATACAACGTTAGAAATAATAAAGGTCCTTACTCAATTTTAAGTGTCTTCCTAGTTCAATATCCAATAAAAGAGTTAGATAGCTCAAATTGTTTAAGTTAAGTGATAAGGAATTTGAAATTTTAATTTCAAACTCAAACGAATGAATAAATATTAATTTAACAATTAAATATTAACATTAACCATTCAAAAATAAAATCCATATTAAATTCAATTTTTAAAACATTACTTTGATTTATACTCCTTTAGCCAAGTCTTAAAGTCAAGACCAAAAGCCAATAATAATAGTTGCGTCTTCACTAGGGCATTCCACCACGAAACACCCTCAAGTCTTTCTATTTTGTTTGTTAGCTATAGTAAATTAAAGCATGGGCCCACTTAATAAAAATACCCTTATATGTGTGTCATTGCCCACGCCCAGTCAACAAATTTATGTCTGCACAACTATTGTATTACCCTTATTTAATTTCTCAATATTGCTCATTGAGTGTGGTGTGTGGACATTTTAAATTCAATTTTACCGCCACTTTTAAATATTTTTCAAACAAAATATATTCACGATATATAAATATGTATACTTTTTTTTGGGAGTGATATAAATATGTATACTATATATACTTCATCTAGTTCAAAATATTCTAGACAATCTATGCATAAAAAACATTCTACACAGTATTCATATTATTCAAGTTTCAATAAATTTTAATAATGATAAGTATAAAATGACCTGAATACTATTTTTGGTTCCTTAGTTAATTTTTGAAGTTCAAGTTGGTCTCATTGTTTTAAACAGTTTTATTTTGATCATTTAATCTATTAACCCGTATTGATTGTTTATGTCAAATATATATTAACCATGTTCTTGAAAGATGATCTGATATATGGAAAATATGGAAGACTCACCAACAGGGGTCTATGACCTAGCATAAGTCCGTTCTAAGCCAATACAAACTTTTTATTAAATAGACAAGACTAAAACATTTTTAAAAATCTATTTCATTTTCTTTCAAAAAAAATTAATTAAAAATATAAACTATAAGCTAGAAAAAACTTTTTAAGCTTATCAAGACGAGCTACATAAGTAAATATGAATAATATCTTATATATATATATATATATTAGATTTTGTATTTGTGTTAAAATATTTTAATTAATTTAATAAGCATATTCTTTTCGATTAATTTTTTTGCATATTTAAATTCATTTTAAAATGTAATTAAAATAGATTGTCACATAAAGTCATACACTATAAATATCAAGTTAGATATTATAATCAAACTTATTCTCATCCATCTATTAGCTTGTTAGTCTATATAAAAAAAAACACATGTGTATGGAATATAAATTATTACTTCTTTTTTTTTAAATTGTTTTATTTTCTTTCAAACAATGATGCACTGCAAGTATGAAACTAACTAGATCTCAGTATCGATGATTGGTACATGTGACTATATGAGTGATGCTTGTACTATTTCGTCGTATCGAATTTGGCATTGGCAATCTTTTTCCTATCCTCTTTTTGACATTCTAACTAGCTACATTACATGGAATTGTTTAAGCAAATAATGTTAGACATTTTTTTTTTGTATAGTTTATTCTATTCAAGTCATTTTCTTGATCAGGAAAGAAATTGGAGTAAAGAATGAATAGGACAACTATCCTATGATAACAATATTGAAACAGATAGAGCACACAATAAGGGAAGGGACCATACCCCATACAAAGCACCCTTTAATTAATTTTATATTGTATATATGCATCAATAAGGGTTCAGTATCATAAGGTGTCAGTGACCCTTTGGATTACAATGATGTGATACTTGGGACTATATAATATATATGGTTGCTTAAAAATCAACAGAATCCAAATCCACATATTTAGGGGACAATAGTACGGATTTTTTTTCAATTTATTGGTTCAATTATAAGTATGTCCATTGTTATGATAAAAACTTTGGGTTAAATATTCAATGACCTGATTATGACTCAAATTAGTAGATTTCATAATCAATAGTTAATTGTTTAATACTATATAATATCATGTCATGCATCTAAATTGTTTCTCTAGCTAGGGATTATCATATGATATCCAAAGTAGTTGAATTCCGTGTCACAATCATCATGATGATAACTTCCACCTTATTTTGATTCTTGGATTCTATAATGGTTTTTACTTTTGTGAATCATATGCTTATAGACATGCATTCAATTATGTAGCATAAGTGATTGCTTAATTCAAACGGAGGAATTTCAACCTTCCAAACTTTCTTTTCCCTATAGCCCTATTATTGTACATGATCCTAGAAAGAAAAAAAAAATCATATATAGTTCTTGCATTTTTTTTACCATTGATTAACCACATTTCCTGTTTTTTTTTTGGTGTCTCATGAAAAATTAATGTGAATTCAAATCAAGGACTTTATATATGTCATAAATTAGAAAATGGGTCAACTTTTTCAAATCTTCTTGTCGACAAATAAAATAATTCTATACCTTTAGCTTTTTCAATTTAATTAATGAAGAAAAGAGAAAGAAAAGAACCACATGCACATCTTGCTCAGCTCAGTTGCTCAATAAAGATTCTTCATCATTTTTGTACATTCAAGTACATATTGAAAACTATATAACCTTCTGACACATGAATATTCATATTCATAAGTAATAACATAGACACCCTTTTGCTCTAGTTTTTACATGTGTCCTTGTGAAATCCAATGTGCATGCTAATACTATATATAAGTGAAGTGAAAAATACCAATTTGTTAATGTATAGTTGTTGAGAGTAAGAACAAAAAGTTCTAAAAAGTTCTAATAATTTTTTTGTGAAATAATCCTAATGAAACATAAACTATGAAATAAATATTATTGACATTGATCTATAGGAGAATGACAGCTTGTGATTACAAAAAGGCCATTCATAAAACTAACTCTATATAGTATATATTAATAGCACCTACCACAGTACCACTGTTTTTTTTTTCTTTGTGGATAGTTGAAGCTACATGAATAAATGTCCCTAACATAAAAAAAATTAGTCCTATTAACATCATACATGCCTTAAATCTGTCACTGCTCATTCTTACACAATAATAGTCACTGATGGTGATTGAGAGCTAGCTTTATATGAGATGTTAAAATTACCCTTTGTTTTTTATATTTTAACTTAATTAATTAATATGATTATTCCTTTGTCTTTCCATTCAAATGATGGGATTACCTCACTCTATACTTGAAAGGGTTATTACTATTATTTATTTTTGTTCTTTACATTCTTTGTCCAATATACTTGTTAATAATAATTAATTAAGAAATTGTTGAATTTACTCTATGGTTATTATTCCATTTTATTTTTGTGCATTTGATTTAGTGATCCTTTAGCTGTCATCAAAGATTGTTGAGAAAAAAATAGAAAAGATTTTAAAATAAGGAGACCTTTTTTATGGTTAGAAAACGTGAGAAACAAATTATTTAAATTACATAATAAAAAATTAAATTAACACAATAAGCAAAATAGTTAGTGGCTAACAATTACTTTTTTATTAGTAGAAAAAAGTAATTACAATTTGATTTTTTTGAGCAAATTAATTCAATTTTATTATTATAATATGTTTGATGCATAAAAGCAAAATAGGACCACTTTTTTGAGGGGTCATGATTCACATACCCATCATACATGCACTTGAATGGGACCCGTTGCTTTTCTAGTCCTTCCCTTTTCTTTTTTGCTGTTAGTCTTTTTACAATATGCTATAAATTTGCAAATTGATAGTAATAATAAGGTAAAATTGAATTGAAGACATATATACATTTTTGAAAGACATATATGTACATGTAAAGTAGTATTTCTAGAAAAATAGTTTGGACAAATATATATTTGAAAGCATTAAAGTTGGTGTTATGGTAGTTGGTTCTGTTTTCCTTGGCAATTTAATTGCTTTATCTTCAAACTCGGGCATCCAACCACAAAAAATACACAAATAAATTGAAATTAATTAAATTTGGAAATTATGAAAACGACAACAAGATATTTAATGTGTAATGAGCAATAGGATTCCTCCACCCTCTCATTCTTCATCATCATCATCTTTTTTTTCTTTCTTTAATATTAAACAAACTATTAATTAATTAATCTTTGTAGAAGAAGACGTTTCCTCGTTTTTCAGCTGCTTGTGACTTCTTACACACCTCAATTACATTTTTTTTAAAACTTGATATCCGATCTAAAAACTGATTAATTTGAAGAAACCAATCCTACCATCCACTTGTAAGGACCCTATTTGCGAATTTGTCCACCAAAATTGACATCAGAGAAAAAACATGAGAACTTGAGAGGAACACACTTTAAGATTATAAGCCAACCATTGACCAATTTCAAATGGGTTGCATTTTCATATTTTACATATATAAATATGTATATAAATATAACTATATATAATATATATTTCTTAACATAGGTTAGTTTTTTCTTCATACTCTCTCTCTCTTTCTCTTTCTTTTTTTCTTCTCTCCCCCCAAAAAAATAGTGTCTTGTTGATCATAAGGGGGTTGCTTGGTTGCATCAAATGATTTGAAAAGAGAGTCAAATCAAATCAAAAGAAGTTTTATCTATCTATCTCATGTTTTGATCTATTCACAGGTACTTCTCCCCAAAAAAGGCTATAGAAAGATAAGAAGATAATAACATGTACATGAATGTGTTCACTTTTACAAAATTTCAACACATACCCAGAATTTCAATTATGAAAAAGATTAATTTTTTGTCCATAAGTGATTGGATAATATGAGGTGAAGAAAGATAGATAGTCATCAACTTTTTTAACTCTTTTTATTCAACTTTCAGTTGCAAGTGGAAGGAAGAGAGTGATAGAATTCTAAACATAGATCATATATATATATAAGTGGTTGGTTTAAATTTAATTAAGTTAATTTGATGTATTGTATATCTATATATCTTATAGTGATGTTTACTTCTCTTGATGTAATTTAGCTATAACTGTAAAATATATATTGTTTTGGTAGGTGAAAACTTTGTGTGCATGTGTGTCTGTGTCTCTGTCCAAAAACAAAAGATTTCTATTTCTCATAGGTTTTGTGTCATTGTTATTGAAAATTCTGTGCAGAGATGAGATAAAGAAAGCACGTGTACACTTCAATTTACATCACAATCTGCAGGTACTATATCTAACAATATATGTATATGTATCATTCATGAAAAATTCACTAACATAGAAAAAGAAATTTCTTCTTACTCTTTCTTTCAATCTCTTTGTACTTCTCAATTCTCTTCCTTTTTCTGTACTAAAAGAAAAAAAAATCCACTATCCTTTGTAAAAAGCTTCCATGTGTTTCTCATCATTCCTTTCCTTTTTGAGTCCTTATATAGTCCACTATGTAATTAAAAGAATTTGCACAAAGAATTAACTTATTTTATCTATACCTTAATTTGGAAAATTCATATTAATAAATTTTTTTGTTAAGAAAACACTTCGATCTTGATCTAGTTTGTAACAATTCATTCATTCTTCTTCTCTAGGAAGTTACAACAATGAAATTAGCTTCAATTATTGAGATTTTGATTGAAGATTGATCCACAAAGAACACACCAACCAGATTCACAAAGCTAAAAGGTACAAGTACAACAACTATGTTGATTAATTAATTAACATATGTTTTAATTCATGATGTTATGGTTTTTTTTTAATTTTTTTTATGTTATCTAAGATGTCAAATTGTGAATTGAAATTCAATCAAACTGAATTATATATATTTTATTTTTGCTAATGACTTGTGCTATTTTCTTTTCAGAGTGAAGTAACAAAAAAAAAATTTGATGGCAACATACTTTCATAATAATTCAGAAATCCAAGGTGGTTCTGACGGCCTTCAAACGCTCATTTTCATGAACCCATCAGGTTACATCAATTACTCCGACGCGCCGCAGACGCCGCCACACGCCGGTAACCTTGTTTTCCTCAACTCAGCCGCCAATCACCCCGGCAACACTTCCCTCCACCACCAACAACAACAGAGTCTATCTCACGCGCCACCACAGTTTGTCGGGGTCCCGCTCTCGGCAGAACAATCAGTACATGCCCATCATGAAGTTTCTGCTTTGCATGGCTTCCCACCGCGCATGCAGTACAACATGTGGAACCCCGCCGATCCTAATTCGGCGGCGCGTGAAGCTACACGCGCTACTCAGGGACTGTCATTAAGCTTACATGCTCAAGGGTCGGGCGAGGACGCGCGTGTTCCCGGTGGTGGGTCGGGTTCGTCTGCTTCGAACGGCGGTGTTTCGGGGATACAGAGTGTGTTATTGAGTTCTAAGTATTTGAAAGCTACACAAGAGTTACTTGATGAAGTTGTTAATGTTAATGGTGGGATTAAGGTTGAAAATGTTAAGAAGAGTTTTGAGAAAAATAAGGTTGTTGGAGAATCTTCAACTGCGGTTAGTGGAGAAGGTGGTTCTGTTGGTGGTGGTGGTGATGGAAATGGAAAACGTAGCACTGAGTTATCAACTACTGAGAGACAAGAAATTCAGATGAAGAAAGCTAAGTTAATTAACATGCTTGATGAGGTAACTTATGAGTTAATTAGATTTATTTATGGTTAATTTTTGAGTTAACTAAAGTTACTCTGTTTACCTAATATTGTTTTTTTGACAAACTCTGTTCACCAATTTTAGTCCCTATCAAATTTGTTTTATGAAGTAATTGTGGCTGTTGGTACATAAACTAGTCAAATTAACAAGTTTTAGTGCATATTTGCATTCATTTTTGAGTTAAAAGTGATTTTGAAAATTTAAAATTGATTTTAAGTATGATTAAGGTTTCTAATCAGAATTAATTTTTTTTTAGAATGATTTTCATGTGAAAAAGGATTTATAGTTTTCGACTTCAAAAGCAATTTTTTACTCAAATTTATTTATTTTTGGAGGTAAAAATTTATTGTTTTATTTATTTTTGGGGGTAAAAATTTATTGTTCAAACTTACATTTAATTGGAAGTATTTAAATATGAATTAAAAAATGAATTAACCTTTATTAAATCCATGAACAATTACCAAATCCTAGTAGTGATCACAACTCACAAGTTTATTGATGTGCTAGTAACAAGTGAAAAGGTTACTCCCTCCTTTCCTTTCCAAAGTTTTAGTTTTTAGATTTTTATTTTTAATTATCTATCATTGTAAAATTCTGAGGTTATATTTATTACTTTTGTCAAATATATCCATGATTATTTATTGTAAACAATATTAAATTCGATACGAAAAATAAAAATGAAAAAATTGAAAACCTAATCACTAAACAATTACTTGTTAGTGTAAAATATTTTTTAATATTTTATTTGGTAGCATTAATTACCTGTTGGTTTCTAATTAAATAATTAATGTGTTTTATTTGGATTGTTTTGGTTTGAAGGTGGAACAAAGATACAGACAATATCACAACCAAATGCAGATGGTGATATCCTCATTTGAGCAAGTTGCAGGAATTGGTTCAGCAAGAACCTACACTGCCCTAGCACTACAAACAATCTCCAAGCAATTTCGATGTTTAAAAGACGCAATTACCGGCCAAATTAGAGCTGCAAATAAGAGCTTAGGAGAAGATGGTAGCTTTGGTGGCAAAATTGAAGGGTCTAGGCTCAAATATGTTGATCATCATTTAAGACAACAAAGAGCTATTCAACAATTAGGAATGATTCATCATAATGCTTGGAGACCTCAAAGAGGATTGCCTGAAAGATCTGTTTCTGTTCTTCGTGCTTGGCTTTTCGAACATTTTCTCCATCCGTAAGTACCCACTATACTTTTCATGACACTATTAGAAAAGGTTAAAAGTAAATTAACATTTTAGTTTTTGAAATTGTAAGAGTCGATCATTTTAGTCCTACGAATAGTATAAGGTCCGTCAATTTAGTAATTTTTTAAAATTTAGTTCACAATTTTCAAGATTTTATGTTTATCTCGATGCAAAAAAGAGATCATTGAAGTCAATATATTCAGGTCTTTTATTGGTTTTGTGCTGAAACAATATGAGTTTGATTTCAGTTACCCCAAGGATTCAGACAAACACATGCTTGCAAAACAAACAGGACTTACCAGGAGCCAGGTAACCTCCTTACTTCTTTATTAAGTGTCGTTTTTTCTTTAATAACGAGTGCGCGAGTATCACATTCTCTGACTCACTATTTTCAACACGCTTATTGATCATGTTAACAATATTGTACAGGTTTCAAATTGGTTCATAAATGCTCGAGTTCGTCTTTGGAAACCAATGGTGGAGGAAATGTACATGGAAGAGATGAAGGATCAAGAGCTGAATGGTTCCGAGGACAATAAATCAAGCAAAAATACCGACGAAGATCCTTCAATGAAAACACCAACTGCACAAGAAAGAGTTCCAACCTCGGAAACAGAATCCAAAAGTTTCAATTCCAAACAAGACATTCCTATGGTTTCAGTTTCAACACCATCAACTTCACCTATTGGTGTGAATGTTAGAAACAATTCGGGATTCAGCTTCACAGAACTTGATGGAATAACACAAGCAAGTCCAAAGCGAACGAGGAACCATGAAATTCTTCAATCACCGAATCATGTGAAGTCCAATGAAACAACAACTAATAATGAACAAATTTCAATGAAATTTGGTGATGATAGACAAAGTAGAGATGGTTATTGTTTCATGGGAAACCAAACTAATTTCATTGCTGGTTTTGGTCAATATCCAATGGAGGAAATCGGAAGATTTGATGCAGAACAATTTGCACCAAGGTTTTCAGGTAATAATAATGGTGTTTCACTCACTCTTGGTTTGCCTCATTGTGACACATTATCAGGAACACATCAAAGTTTTATGCCAAACCAAAACATTCAACTAGGAAGAAGATTGGACATTAGTGAAACAAATGAGTATGGTGACTCTTCAGCTGCATTTGAGAGTATCAACATGCAGAATCCAAAGAGGTTTGCCGCACAATTGTTGCCGGATTTTGTGGCATAAATAAGACATTGAAGGGAAATACATGATACAATCGGGGAAACGGCGTCTCTGCGATGATTGCGTCTCGCAATTTTTAATCTTGACTGTTCGATCTAAATCAATGACGGAGAGATTATAATCTGAACTGTCTGATCTCAAATCAATAGTCGATATCATTTCCAACATGTAAATGTGCGCTTCTCTTACTGCAGGGAATCTGGATCCATAGCAATGATTGTGTTTCTCTCTTGAGTTCTTGAAATCTATGTGTTTACTTTGGGGAGTAGTGAAGTATTGTAGTGTATAAAGAAAGAAGGAATTGGATTATTCTAGTATAGGTGTATACCCTGCATAGAACCATTTGAGTTCTTAGATAGCATAGGGATTTGAAAGTATATGGTTGAGGTTGTATATTATTTTTGTAAGTTTTGAAGATGGGATAGATGGGTTTATATCATAAAGTTTCAATTGGTAAAGATGACAATATATCTTCGATTGAGAATATATGTTTTATGGTTTGTTGTTGCAAATACATTGAAGAATGTGAAACCAATTATTACCACTTTCTTTTATTTTTGTTAAGGTCTTGTTAACGAGTGTCATCGGCGCACTGGTTAACATTTCTCTTTTTCTTATTTCATGGTTATGTCCAAAAGAATTATTTTTAATCAGCAATTTTTTTATTAGAGCAAGTCACACCAAGCACAACCCTAGTAAGTAGGTACACTGATACATAGGAAACTGAATTTAGTGACAACCTTACAACGGAAAGCTATCCTCTCTCATAATTTGGAGGAATGTTGAATAGCATGTTGTCAAGAGTGTGAACCGATTGGAACTAGCCAAAACCGATAACCCATTTTTGGAAATGGGTCGAGTCAATGCTTAAACTTTGACTGTGTTTTAACTAATTTATTCAAAAACATATCAGAAGTGGTTTGAACAAGACTTGAACGCGCCCAAGTAGCAACAAAGTCAAAGGCACATGATAGAGACTTGTTCTAGGGTGGGAAAGTTTGATAGGTCTCATATCGTGGACGAGTGAAAAAAAATGAAAATGAACGGTTGGATATTGAATTTCTATGATTCTTAACATACATCCACAACACTTAATATTTTTCTGGAACTATCTTTCTTTCTACTCTTCATCTTGAATCTATGAATTAAACTAACAAAGTTATCGGTGGTGATTAGGGCATGATACTTGAATCTATGAATTATACCTCTGGAAGGTCATAGCACAATACTGTCAACTTCTCTATGTACCTTTCTGCTCTTTTATGGGGTTAACGTAGCTAACATGGGCATAAAAGATATATAATCACCACGAAACCACATTAAATTTTGAGATTATTATTACCTTTTTTAGTAAAAGGCAAAAGAATAGTTCGCTTTGTGTTTATTATTACTACCTAATTGATATATATTAGATTTTATGACAAGAACTTCATATTAAAACATCCAAGTTTATAAATATTCTTAGTTATTGTTCTATTTGATTAATTATTCCTATTTAAAACATTCAACGTTATTGCTTCCATTCTATTTTTCTTTTTCTTTTTTTAAATTGATAATTATGTCTTTTACATAATTGGATTTGGCATTTCTTCGATCCAAGTGGATCAGGTCTTGTACATAATGACAGTTACTCTTCACGCTTCTTCAATTGCTCAAAATATCAAGTGTCGTAGCAGCACTTAAGTATAGATTAATATTTCAGCTGTAGTTAAGTGTCGTTTGATACTTTTTTGACCAGTTCAATTAATTTTTAAGTTGGTTTAATTGATTTAAAAAATATCTCGAATGTGCTGTTGAGGATAAAATGATAATTTTGGGACGCCTAAGAGCAATTTGAGAAGTTTAAAGAGCAATTTGCGTAAACAAATATTAGTTATTGTTTTGAGAATTCTGTTCTTTACCCAAACTGTTTCGCTCATTTCCAAAGTAAATGTCTAAAATGCTCTTACGTGACTTAAGTCACACTAGTGTATTTTTTACATGAGTTAGGTCATGCAGCGTGAATTTAATCTTCCGGGTGAATGCTTGTTAACTGTCATTTGACAAGTTTGAACTACCTCATTCAAAGGAAGACAATTGTTGTAGTTGGAAGGTGCATTTCCCTACCTAATCACGAACTTCTGGCGGAATCAAACTTTTGATGATATCTTCAGTTGATCTCAGCAACGTTACCCGCATATCGATCCACTGGAACATGTTGTGCTCCCAAAACATGCTCGTCACGTTTTCGTCGTTCTTTAACTCCACCCAAGTGAATTAAACACAATCAATGCAAAACTCATTCAAACATGTCATCAAACACTTGGAGTGCAAATTATACATAAACCCTAAAAATGATAACTACAACATAAACATGCAAACATCTAAATAATTAAGCACATATAAGTCATTTGCATGTAACATTGTATCATATCTTGCAAAAAAAACAAACCCTAAATCTAAAAAAATCTAATCTAAGTGTAAAAAAATCTAACATAATCATCAAACATCTAAACATCATAATAGTTAAGCACTATAAATCATTTGCATGTAACATTCTATCATTTCTTGCAAAAAAAAAATTAAAATTTTAACAAAACACTAAACCTAAAAAATTCTAGATTAAGTGAAAAAATCTATCATACCAACATAATTTAAGTGAAAGCTTACTTGTTCTTGTTATTGGAGTGTTGTTTGATTTGAAGTTGAAGGAATTTTAGAGTTGGGTAATTTGAGAGAGAATTGAGAGAGGTTTGAGTGTGTTGTTTAAAAATGAGGCAGAATGAGGCTCTGCCTGGGCTAAGAACAGCACGTAGTCACGCTGCGTGACTTAACTCACGCTACTATTATAACTGGCGTGAGTTAACTCACGCTACGTGAGTTAACATACGTAAGGGTAAATATGAAATTTCACTTGGGAGTGAGCGAAACCATTCGGGTAAAGAGCAGAATTCTTGTTTTAATGACTTACAACTTGATCAGATATTTCTATCGAAATGCTATTGGGCTTAGTAATAGATAATTAGGCCAGAGCATGGGTTGTTCGCTTCCCATCTCTTCCAAGAAAATTGTTCTTTAGACACCTATACATTGCTCTCAGACACTCCGAACTGGCCATAATGTCCCCAATGATAATTAATTATCATTCGTTGTTGAACATAAGTTAATTTTTGTTTGTTGTGGAACGGTTATTAACTGTCATTCCAGACCTACTCATATATCATGTCATGCATGGTTCACTTGTACTTTACTATCCATTCATCACCTTACTTCATTATCCCATCCAACCTAACATGACGATGGAACGGTAATTAAAAACCGTTCAGCAGAATAATATTTAATTGTCGTTCTTGACAAAAAAAATTCCTTTACTTGTGTTGCATTTCATGATATAAGAAGCATGACTCAGCTGGTAGTTCATCTAAGAAAAGAACATATAGATTATTTCTTCTTGATCTAGTGAATAGAATTTTTCCATAAGATGTATGTATTATTTCCCACATGTTGGGTTTAAAAATAACTTCTAAGCCAATGTCACATAATTGACTAATACTTGTTATATTTTAGACCTTTAACATATAACATATTACGCATCTTCTATTTTTGCAGAGTTATGCTTACTAATCATACATTTGCCTTTGATATGTGTCTTCTCATTGTTTCTAAATGTAACAGATACTCCAATCCTCTTCTCAAATGATAAAAAGCACATCTTATAACCAATCATGTGCTTGGAACAACTATTGTCCAAATACTAAGGCTTTTGCCTTACACTTTGAGAAGATAGTTGCAGGTGGTATCAAAGATTTCTTAGGTCCCATGTATTTTTGTGTCCTTGTTGGTTAGTCCTCTTTGTTGAAATTGGGGCCTAACTCATCATCATAAAACCGACCCAATGTATTGGGAAAAACCCAAGTCCCACATCAGATAGATAAGACTCTCGAGAAGAGTTTATAAAGAGGAGGCAATCCTCACCTCACAAGCTGGTTTTGTAAGGATGAGTTAGGCCTCAATTTTTGTGACATGGTATCACAGCCTATCGGGTCCATCGTTGGGCTTCCTGCATCATCCACGCTTCAGGCCCATTGGGCTGGGCTAAAGCATGAGGGAGTGTGTTAGCGACCAACACTCTGTGGGATTTAGTCCCGCATCGGATAGATAGGATTCTTTAGAATAGTTTAGAAAGAGGAGGCACTCCTCACCGTACAAGCTGATATTGTAAGGATGAGTCAGACTCCAAATTTCGACATGGTATCAGAGCTTGTCGAATTCAAGGGCCACCTACCTATTCACGCACCAAGCCCAAAGAGTGTTAGGCGTGAGGGGGTGTATTGGGAAAAAACTAAGAGTCTTATCTAGATAGATAAGATTCTTTAGAATAGTTTATAAAGAAGAGGCACTCCTCACCGTACAAGCCGGTTTTGTAAGGACGAGTTAGGCTCCAAATTTCAACATGGTATCAGACTTTGTCGAATTCAAAAGTCACCTACCTATTCACGCACCAAGCCCAAAGAGTGTTGGGCGTAAGGGGTGTGTATTGAGAAAAACCCAAGTCCCACATCAGATAGATAAGACTCTCGAGAAGAGTTTATAAAGAGGAGGCAATCATCACCTTACAAGCCGGTTTTGTGATGATGAGTTAAGCCCCAATTTCAACACACTGTCAGGCCATCACCTATCCGATGTGGGACTCTTAACATTCTTAACTCTACTTTTGTTAAGAAAGCACTCATTGTGAGGATGACCAACCTTTCTACATTAAGAACATTTTCTATTTACTTTAGATAGGTTTGTTTTCACTTTTTGAATATGCATAGATGGAATAACAATAGTTTTCCTTATCTGGCCCCTTCTTTTAAGAAAGCAGACTAATTCAAGATGTCCAAGTTTATTATAGAATGAGCATTTTGATTTGTTGTCAACTCTCTTACTTTGTGGTTCAAAAAAGTTTTCATACAACTTTGGTTTTTTAGATGTGTCAACCAATACAAGATTTATCAATCATTCCTGATTGAGAGCCAACTATATTTTGAAAAGTGTATGTTGACTTAACAAAATTCTTTAGATCACCTTTCAGATTCTTAACTTCGTTTTTTTTTTTAAAAGAGTGTGTTTTTTTTCTTTGCAAATGAGAGGTTTTAGAAAGTTCTCTTTTTAACTGGACTTTAGAAAGCTCTTTCTGATTTTCATTTAAGTTGTAGAAAAAGTCTGTAGATTTCGAACAATTTTCTTTGAAATGTCATGAAGAGACTTAATTTTTTCATTTTCTTTCTTAAGATCATCATTTTATTTTTGCAAAATACACACACTTGTTGGTAAAGAATCTCTCCTCATTTCTAAGATTTTCAAAATCATTTTCAAGTTGTTCGTGAAGTAAACAACAATTAGGTTTATTTACCTCTATGGATTTCTCATCACCATATTCTGCATTGAGGCACATGTTAGCTTCTTCTTCTAAATCTTGATATGTTTCATCAACATCATCTCAGGTAGCTAATGCATACTTCTTCTTGAATGTTGCTTTCTTTTGTTTGTTTAGAGGACACTTGAAGACTAAATTTAGCAAGTGCATCCAACCATTTTCAAGTAATAAAGCAGTAAGTAAAAACGTGTCCAAAGGAACTTTTGTTTCAACTAGGCAACTAGTTAAACTTATTAACGCATTAAATAAAAGCAATTAAATGGGAGAGTTTTCAATTTTAATTGATTACCCAAAGCAGCTGAGTTGAATGCAGAAAATTAAAGGGTTTGATTGCTGTTTTTAGAGGCGAATAGGATTCTTCACATCCCCTATATTTCCTAGATGGATTAATTTGAACAATTATCAATTATGATATAAATGATCTATTCAAGTGGCTAGATTGGTGGGATCTAACGTCCCTCTCTGTGTTAAGTTGTTCCTCAATCATCCTAAAGGTCATACGTGCTATATGGGGTATAGGGTCGTCAAGCCTACATGGATATGTTTGGGTCGGATAGTTATTAAGGCGGGGACTTACTCTCTCACATGCAATCGAAACATAGACATAATAAAAATTACTAAATTGTCATCTAAAGGAGCCACTTTTACCTAGGAATCTATGAATTTCACCACATACCCTTACTTGTCCATAGTAGATCAAATGGACATCCCCAACCATATCTTACTAAAGGGAAATAATAAAGTTTATATGTGATGACATGTCATCTTACGTTATTCTTAGCATGTTTTTCAGTTTATTTTAGTAGGAAATAGCAGCAAAAAGGAGGAGTATTAGAACGATTGCCTATGATTTCAAGACTTTTGTAATGTTTTCTATATTTGAGTCTGTAATTCTAGTTTTCCCAAAACATAGCAATTTGAGGGGGGTTTTGAAGTAATCCACGAAGAAATCATGTAAATCGGCAAATTAAGAACAACCGAAGAATTGTGAAGATTCAAGAACAAAGAATAAAGATTCAAGACACCTCAGAAGACTTACAAGTGGGAGGAATTTTGTTCCCAAAGTACCGAGGCAAGTTATTTGAAGACGAAGACCTAAAAACGACAGAAAATTGGAGACTGGGCCCGGAAGAAAGGCAGAATGTGCCTTGGGCATGATTTTCCAAACCATGAGCCTAGGGCATTTACCATGCGACGAGGGCATGCAAAGAAAATGTACTATGCGCCCCGTGCATTTGCTATGCGCCCCATGCATGCAAAAAGTCGGGGGGCAAGTGCCTTTTCCTGCTTCCGAAATGGGTAAAGCCCGCACTTTTAGCCCAAACCCAGGTAGAAAATCTCACTATAAATACCAGCCTTCCTCATTCAGAATTTCTCGTTCAAAACTGGAGCAGTTCAAAAGGAAGGCTACTTTGGAGCTTCGGGATAGTTTTTATCTTCTCCTTGATTTTCTAGGGTATGTTTTTATCTTTAGTAATTTGTTTTTAGTTACCATGTGTAACTGAATCTTTTTAGGTTAGAGTTCTAAGATGAACCTCTGTATATTTTTGTTCGATATTTATTTAATTTAATTTGTCATTTATTTATTTTATTTATACTTTTGTCCACTATAAAGTTTTATTAGATTATAGTCTTTATTTCTGTGAGAGGTGCAACCCTGTATTAGGTACTTAGGTTGTGACATGACCTAACATTGCTATCACTAACCGGATGCTTATATCTTGATATTTATATCCCTTTTACTGATAACTATTTATCTAGGAAGTAAGTGATTATTAATTAGCCAAAAATACAATAGGAATTGTTGACCCTAGACGTAGGTACCCAGTGGCTAGAACTCATTGGGTTGTGTGATGCATTACCGAAGTTAGGAATTAACTGGTTAGTAATTAGGAAAACAAGCACCTAGTTGTCCGACTTAAAGCTATAACCTAGTAAGAACATTCTCTTGAAACCCTTAGTAAGGTAGGCGTAGATTAGGGTTGCCCGGTTCTAGAACTACTAAGTAAGCTTAGAGAGAGTGTGTTATGAGTGTCCAAAGATTCATAGATGGGCAAACCTAAGGGAACCTTGGCTTCATTGCCTTGGGAAACACTGGAAAGCCAATATAAAGTTTATGTTTCAATTACCTTTGAATTAACAAGACCCCGCACGTAAGGGTCATCGTGCGATCAGTAGGTGCAGTTAGCCATCAGAGGGAAATGCCTAATTAGGTACCCAGTGGCTAAAACACATTGGGTCAGGTGGTGCCCTACCTATTTAGGAAACTCCCAATGGCCTTATCACTTCTATAGTCACCAAGATATAAATAAACGCGACATTTAGATTACGTATTATCCAACAATAAATATATCGAGGGGATTCGAAGAATCTTAACCGCTGCTTACTTTTCTGCAACCAAAAACAGGTAAATTCGCTTTGTTGCAAACAAATAAAAATTGCAACTCACTTTTATACTGTCAAACTTACAAAAATAAGTAACTAAAATTGTTCGGACGAAAGGACAATCCTTGTGGATACGATACTCTACTTACTAACTTTATTACTTGATGAAAACGATCGGTACGCTTGCCATTTTGCAACTACGCTAATCAAATTAAACACGAAAGTGTGCATCAATATGCAACGTTCAAAAAGTATACTAGAATAACTTTTTTTACCCTATTTCTATGTTCAATCAAACTTTCGAAGTATGTTACACTTCCTTAGAATTCATGAAATCATTAAGCCTTTTATATATAAAAATTAAATAGATCTCAAAACATAAATGAGTAAAAAGACTTGAATTAATTGTATCCAACAATAAAATAGAGGTTCATCTTAGAACCCTAATCAATAGGGGTTTAGTTACTCTTTGTAACCAAAGACAAATTACAAAAGAAATAAAACAAACTCTAAGATCAAACGTTAAGGAGAGACTCCTCCATTGATGCTCCTAGCTCTTGCCTTCGTCTTGAACCGCTAAGTTCTGAATGAAAACACGTGAATAAAAATAAGGCTACATAAGATATATGTGGTTTACATTTCCGAACGTTGAATTATAAACTTTATTCTTTATTGTCTTTAACTTTATTCTGGTTAGCACATATAACTTTATTGTGATCGGTATGTGCAACTTGACAGTTGGGGGGCAAAACAATCCCACAAACTCATCACTTAAATAAAACCCTTATCTTATAAATAATAATTACTTGTCTTTGATCCACAAGGAAATGGAGGGGATTCGAAGAATCTTAACCACTGATAAATTATGCAATCACAACTATTTACTTTTCTACAATCAAAGTCAACATTTATGCGCAATCAAATCAAACTTACAAACTCCCCCTGCCCCACCACCCAATTACTCGCTTTTTATTTACTTTATTTGTTTTTTATTTCTAGTTTTAATAAATTTAGTTAATTGCCTAGTTAAAACGACAATTTATGTGGAGATAATTTTACTTATCACTTTATTACTTGTAACGGTTGCTGCACTTGCGAAATTTAGTCAACGGGGAGCAAGAGTGGTTTTTGGTGTTTGATCAAGGATGCAATGAGTATCACATTTTAAGGAGAGAATGTTGCAACATAAAAGTGAGAAGACCCATTCATTTATGTGGTTGCTACTAGTGTGTTAACCTGTGTCATGCACGGGCGATAATGCGCTACTATTTTTTTAAAATTTAAATTTTTAAAATTACATTTTTTTTTTAATTTTGTTTGTAAAGTAGTCTAGTAACATGAATTGATTTTTAAGTTGAATAAGTGAAGTTTATAGGGTTCAAACTCCGTCTGCTGCATGCATTCTCCCTACCAACTAAGTTATGCTCACAATGACTTTTTTTTTCTATTTATCAATGAAATTATGTATCCCTTGTTTTTTCATATGTATCCTTTTTTTTATGTCAGAAATACAAATATGTGTCTCATGTTTTTTATGTTTATTAATTGTCCCAATTTTTTTAAATATTTATTAGTGACAAATACTTATCCTGGTTTTTTATTATCAATGACAAATAGTAGTCTCGCGAGTGTTTTTTTTTTTTTTTATACATTTTTTCAGTTATAATATATTTATTTTTTTTCTAGAATTTTTTATATATTTTTTTGTAAGATATATTTTTTTTATGTATTAGCGGCAAATGTTATACCTCTGCATTTTTTTTTCTTTGTATGTGGTAAATATATGTTTCGTGTTTTTTTAATATTTATCATAGATGTATGTTTTTAAATATATTGTTGTTTTTTTCCTCAAAAAAAAAATATATTGTTGTTTTTCTTTTTATTTTTCAGAAATAAATATTTATCTTTTTTTTAGTGTATCAATTGTCCTTTGAATTTTTTATATTATTTAGTGACAAAATTTTTTTGAGGGGCAATTAGTTACAAATATCTAACTCGTGTGTATATATATATATATATGAGATGAACATTTTTGTCCTGTGTTTTCTATGTATCAATTATTGCTATTTTCCTATGATTTTTATGGATGACTTATTTTTATTTGTCTTGTTTTTATAAATATTTTTCAGTGATAAGTATTTGTTATGTGTTTTTTTTAATATTTATCACTGACGAATTTTTGTCCCATTTTATGCATCAATGACAAAATGTATCCCGTATTTTCTTATGTACCCGTGATAAAATTTGTCATGTGATTTTTTATATTTATTCGTGATAAATATTTGTCTCGTATTTTTTTACTCTTCATTAATAAACATTTATTCCTTCAAAAAAACTAATAAATACTTGTTGTGTATTTCATTTATATCCATGTCAAATTGTTTCCGCGTATTTTTTTTTAATAATTATCGACGACATATATTTGTTTCATTTGTCAGTGAAATTCATTGTTTATAATTGATTATTAGGCGGAGTAACTCTTCTTAGAGTTATTCGTGGATTCAACGTACGCATCCTAACTTATTTTTACTTTGAATAAATTTTGTAAGAAATTGATATTCAACGTTTTTGTTTTGAATAAATTGTGTAAGATCATAGTTTAACAATATTTAAATAACGCTTTTAACTTTTGAAGATTGAATAATTCAACAGGACAATAACATAAAAGCAATTATTTTAAACTAATGCACAACATAATATTTTTAAACTTTCTTAGAACTTTCTATTTGTTTTTGGAGGAATGGAACTATATATCTTTAATAGTACATACCACCCAAAAAAAAACTTTAATAGTATATAAAATCAATTTCATTTTTTTTGTTTTGATGATCACCGTGAACTCTTTTTGTGACAAAGATGATGAATATGAATTATCTGACACTGATAGGTTCGCAAGTGTACGAAAATATCTGTTTTAGTATAACAGGTTTGTCGAATCTACAGAGACCAATGTCAAGTACCGTAATTAATTGTTACGATGTTTATCTAAGGTGATTGTAATGATATGGGTAAAAACTAGGAAAATGAATTGGTTTGATTAACTAATTAATTAACGAGTGCCCGGAATATAGTTTACATTGACCGTTGATATCAGCTGAATAGCGTTTAGATTTATGGTAGGAAAATATTTTCGCGCGAAAAAGGATTAAATTAAAAAAAGAAGTCGTCCCGCTTTCACGATCACGACGTAGAATTTTGACCGTATAATCTATTCGACCGCTTTCGCGTGTACGTCTTATACAGCAAAATTCCTTTAATTTTAAGATAATCGAATTTAGTTTGAAAAGTTATTTTTAGTATAATTTTAATTTAAAGA
>Ga0315913_1002983_pt1 | contig 20157 bp, 13 predicted proteins | sample MpolsnodulesMG_FD_207736 | JGI IMG/M metagenome (GOLD analysis project Ga0315913, IMG submission 207736) | Medicago polymorpha root nodule microbial communities from Los Angeles, California, United States - small nodules | ecosystem: Host-associated > Plants > Roots > Nodule | place: USA... | reverse complement strand
TGGTATGCTTAACCAGTGCCCCGGGGGCACCGGTTAGCAGGACCCAATAAAAAAAATGTATTAAAAAATAAAATCATTAATATAGTTTAATATTTTCACACTGATATGTTTGGACGAAAAATATTTTTATATCATTTAGATCGATCCTTAGCATTGATGGGAGTCAAATTTTCTTGTGGAAAATGGCAATAAAGTACATAGTTTTGAAGAGAGTCAAATTGTATGGTGGAAAATGGTATAATAAAGTACATAGTTTTGAATATTGTCTTTTTATTGAGATTTTATTATTAACTTTTTTTGTTTTTCTAGATTCTTTCTATTAATGATAGTCATATCTAAGACTAATTTTCTTTAGGAATAGTTGACCCAACATTTTTCTTTTGGTTTAAAGCTAATTTATAATTAAAGTAATATATAGGATCTTTAAAAATAAAGTTAAAATTGTTTGACAATTTTTTATTTTCTTCTAACTTAAAAAAGATGTGTTGATTTTTTTACTAAGCAAAGGAAAATATATTAAATAAAGAAAGTACAAAGCTGGGGACATCGACCTGACCCAACAACCACATCATCATCTCAAAAAGAGAATTACAACAAAGGTTAAACAAAATTAATGGTATAAAAACTCTAATAGTGTGTTTGGATGGGGTAATTGAGAAATTTTGAATTTTAGGTAATTCAAATGATTCAATTAAATTGCTTTCATTTTTAAATATTATTGTTTGGATAGAGTAAAAAAAATTCATTGTCAACATTTTTGGGCAACTTTTATAAATTTTATTTTTTTAGCCAAATTTTTAAATTGAAATTAGGGGTCAATTTGCAAATATAAAAAATTTTGAGAGTCAAATTATAATTTTTGAAAATTTTGAGAGGTCCATTTACAATTTTTTGAAAATTTATTGGGGTCAAATTGAAAATTTTGGAAAATTTGAAGACCAAAACGCAAAATTTGAACATTTTTAAAGTGATATTTGTACTACCTTCCCGTCAATTGCATACTTGAACTATAACATTATGTTTATGCATTTAGTTACATCACTAGATAAAGATTAATTTTATTTTTTTTTGACAAAAGATAAAGATTAAAGTTGATAAATACTATGATTTAGCGAGATATGAAATTTTGAGTTAATTACCTTGTTTTTCGCTTTGAACAAGTCGTAGACTTTAACTCTCAAATTCTTCTTTTTAAAGATGCATGCACTACTTTCCCCCACAAATTCATAGTAAGAGATAACTTTGGAAATGTACTTGTGAGTTTGCATGTTTTACACACAATAGTAGTTAGTGTTGCACGATATCTATGAGGTCTCTCTGAATTTAAGTTTCTTTTCAAAGCATAGTGAACATAAGACTTTGGGGTTAATGCATTGATTGATTAAGTACTTGTGTCTAATTTACCATTTACATGGTCTAACTGTTTTCTTGACATGCATTATTTGTTTAATTTCATTAATTATGAATAAACATTTGTACAAAGATAGGATGTGGCATGTACGGTACCATAACCATTACTTCTAGTCCTATCATAGATCTTGCAGTCCCAGAATGTTTTGAAGTACGTGGAGTCCTTTTTCCCTTAGTTTTATTGTGTTGTGAAATTGTTTTCCTCTTGATGAATCCTTAGTCAGAAGTTGAATACTCTCTTGTCAAGATAGTTTTCGATTTCCTTAAGTCAATTTATGGCAAAAAAAATGTTTATCCCACCCGATGGATCATGGAATTAAATTTATAGATTTGGTTATACACCAATTCTTTCGAGGTCTTGTTAGATTTAATGTTAAAGTGTTTTACCCGATTAGTGATCATTTACGAATATTGTTATCTCAAGGCAAGGTAATTGTCAACGAACAATAATTCTTTTAGGCAACTTATAACCTAGGTTCTTTTTCACGTTTTTATGATTTCTAAAAGGAGCATTGCTAAATAAAGCGACATAATTAATCCCGAGCGCATCACGAATTTAAATTTAACCAATAAAAAGTTGCCAAGCCCGGAATACATGGGAAGTCACAGTAAAAGATGGATTTCAAAAAAAAAAAAAAAGGCTTGGCAAAATAAAGGTCGGGATGAATTCGGGATAATGCTTTCACATTATATAGCATTTTTCTTCTAAAAGTGTCGTCGTATTCTTCAAAAGTTTAATAGTCTTGATTTTGAGAACCTCAAGTAGAGAGGGTAGCACCATCACTTGATGTTGGTATATCACCAAAGACTACCACTAATAAATATTCCTATTTGTCAATCAACCCTCTTGTCCGGGACATATAATTCCCGGACATATAATGGACCCTCAAGACAGTTGTCCCATGTTTCATCTTCAACAACTTTTTATGTCTATTGTGTGTTTTGAAAACTTTAAAGGAACTACTTTCGTTTGTACTAAAATGAATGTTAATGAATTGCCAAAATAAATGATTCTGGATTTTAGATGTATGAAAATCAAAGAAACTAATTGTATTGGAACCGATGTGCAAACTATCTCATCTAGCTAAGAGGACCAATACTATAGAAAATTGATTAAATTGATCAACAACCAAAAAAATTGGACCAAACCAAATTTTTATCATTTCATAGGAGATAAGCAATTTATTTAATCTTTGGTAACAATATAATTTTAAGAAAAAAGTTAACTAAATGAGATTTTGATACATACTTGGATCAGTTGCGACAATGGTTGCAAGGCTATAATAGAGTATAAACCTTTGGTGAAGTCATTGAAGAAATGAAATGGAGAGGTGTGATGTATTTCATCTTTTATTTTTATTATGAGGTGATTTTACTTTCTATGTCTGACTTCTATTTATAGATAGAACATGGGATGACATGAGGAATGATGATAGTGTAAAATGGATTGAGTTTGACAGATTTGATAAAAGTTGGCACATTGGAAAGCAAGATCATAGCAACAGCACGCGACAATTCAATTGCATTGATGATGGGCACTGTTCCCTCCTATGTTTTAAAAGGCCTTTCTATAGAAAATTGCTAATCTCTGTTTGAGAAATGGGTATTATATTCAAGGAAGACGAAGAAGACAAACCTCCAAATCTAGTTGAGATAGGAAAAGAAATTGTGAAAAAAGACAATGAGAGTCATTTAATACTGAGGCATGTTTGATTTTCTTTCAACAATATCAAATAAAAAATTGTATACACAATTCCCTCTTAAAGCTGCTCCAAATAAAGGAAAAATACAACGAAAAATTAAAACTAAGGAATACCACAAGGGAAATACATCCCTCTACAATGATCATCTGAAGTCTCGACCAAAATCGAGGTTTGTAGCTTATTTGTACACCGATTAATCTCGCGGAAGACATGATTAACCTCACTACTCCATTCCTTCCGATCAGCAAGAGATAGAGCTTCGCGAAGGTTACAGGTTTCTGATAACAAGCTTTGTCCATATATTACATTCATTTTCCTTCAAAAAAGTTCCCGTATTAATTCAGATATTATGTTCATGGCATTTCATTTAGTAATTATTAATACTGTCGATGCACGTTGATGCGTTATAAAATCACATAGGACAGTTGCATTTTCCTCAATAAGAATTACGTATATAACTCCAGCATCCTTTTTCTCAAAGCATGCAATGAATTATGATAGGACGGTTACATTTTGAGTAAATTTACGATTTATATCAAAATTGGCGTTGAATGTGAGTATACTATGCTTTTATTTAATAACAAGTAATACTTTTGATGCTTGACCAAAAAAAAAAGTAATACTTTTGATTTTTTTAGAGGCATTAATACGTTTGATAGAAAGTATTAATACATGTTGATGCGTGTAAAATCAAATTTGATTTTTTTTTTTTTTGAAAGAATCAAATTTGATTTTGTTTTCCTTATAATTTACTAATAAGAGTTTTATTAGTTTTTGTTTTTTTTGGAAAACTATTAGCATTATTCTTTTTTCTCAAAGCATTTATACTAAAATTGGCGTGGATGTGATATAAATGTTTTTTAATGTCTTTCTTTGTACGTTATAAACATCGATCTTGCTCACAAATGATGTATCATAGAATACTAGTCATCTTCATCTTCATTTGTAAAGGCTGAAGGATATATCTTCAATGGCTAAAATTTTATATCTCAAGGATACCATTATTTTCGTCCTCGCTTTGGCTTTTGTGATCGAGCTTGTTTCTGTGAGTTTTCTCTTTGTTTCCTTGCTTCAATATTTTTTTTTTTAAGTAGAATTTTCTTTTGTTTGTTTGTTTGTTACAGTGATGAAGATCACTTAAAAAACAATTATAAAAATGATTTTGAGGTTTTTTTAACTAATAAAAGAGCTGTAGGCTGAACCATTTTACAAACATGTCAAAAATTGCTTTTTCAAAACGAAAATAAACTCTAATATTAAGTAATTGTTTTTAGGCCAAAAGTTATTCCTTCATCTGCATTAGGCATTGGGCCTGATTAGATATAAGTAATCAGTTTTACAAAAAAATAGCTTCTAATACATAAAAACTACGACTCCATTTTCACTCTATCGATTTTTTGCCTGCCCTATGCAATTTAGATTATGAAATCCGAACAATCTATAAAAACCTCAAAAACACGTTAAAACATTTCGGATTTTATAATTCGAATAAGACGTGCGAGAAACTCAAAAGATGAAAAAAATAATAGCCTAAAACTATTGATATTAGATTGCATTTACGGTAACCTTTGGCCTTTTGAGTTTTGATTGAATTTGATGTTTGATTAGTTCTGTTTTCTGATTATTTTATTGTTGAAATAAAAATCCACAGGCTGGTGGTGAGGGATCACTTCGTCCAAACGGTAATAGTTAAAATATTTTTATTATCCTTTTTTTTATTTATAAAATTTCAATCTCTTTGGAATCTTATAATTAAAGGAAAACTAGAAAAATATTAATAATATGATTTAATTACATTTTTCAGAATGTGGTCATGCATGTGAGCATCGATGTTCAAAGACTTCTCACAAGAAACCGTGTTTGTTCTTCTGCAAAAAATGTTGTGCAAAATGTTTGTGTGTTCCATCTGGAACTTATGGCAACAAACAAGAATGTCCGTGCTATAACAACTGGAAGACTAAGGAAGGAAAACCAAAGTGCCCCTAATTCATGATGTTTTTGCTCCCACGCGGCTCGTTTGTGAGCCGTGAGGGGTTGCCTCTTTCGTTTTTTCGTGTTTACTCCTTTGATTTGGACTCGAGTATTGCTTGTGCTCATTGTATCTCCTTTGTTCAGCTTGATTCATTATTATTAACAATAATTTTTTGCCATTCAAAAAACTAATGAAGGGAAACCAAAGTACCTCTAAATTCTAATCGAAGTTACTTCATTTTTTGTTTCACGAAATGTTAGCGTACTCTTGATCATGCTATTGAATTTGTTGTAATATTTCTAGCTTTATCCACAAGTTATCTATGCAGCTTTTGATATAAAAAGACAATGAATAATGCTAGCCGTCTTTTTATCAAAGAAATAAAAACAATGTTACTAGAAATTATTATGTATACATTATTAGAGAAGAAGTACTCGCAATATCCTCCAAAACATTATTAGAGAAGAAGACTTGATTTCTGAAGATTCGGTTTTTGTCATAAACATCACGAAATTCTTTTCACATTGGACAAATTAAAACCGTGGACGCCTCAACAACTAAAATTAGATCATCAACAAAGCACATGCCAGAAATAAAAGGATACTAGACGTCTACCCGTGCGACACGCACAAACAATATTTATAGAATTATTCTTAATAATCGGTGTACTTAAATATATTGTTTTGAATACATTGATGTGAATAATATTGGTCGCACTTTCAATTTAGACCTTAAAAAAATAGGTGCTTGAGTATTTCAAAAAGTTTTTCTTTTTTTAATGAGTTTATCATATAAATGAAATGAGTCAATATTAGTGGTGTGGTTTAGTGGGACGGGGTTAGTGAAATACAATTAAAAGTGATACGGTTTAGTAGAAAAACTAACTAGAAGTCTATTGATTTTTTTTGGACGTGTTGCATTAGTGATTAGGAGTTTAGGCTGGCTAGAATGTCTTGAGAGAGACATTTTTAAATCGAAGAGGAATATTAAAATATATGTATCATTAAGAACAATAGTAGAACCCTTCCGCTCCATAACCATGTTGCAAATATTGGAAGCCATTATTTAGAATTTTCTAAATAGAATAAAATTTTAAATAAAAATAAGAAGTTAAAACATATTACATTACAATTAAGAAGTTAAAATTTAAATGCAGCTTTTTTTTAAAAGAAAAGTGTATGAGAAGTTAAAGATCGGTCAAAGTTATATATGGATGACATGTCTTAATGCGTGACTAAGATGAATAAAAATTTAAAAGTAGTACTTACAATGACACTTTGAGATTACTTATATAGTGGAAGGTTGGATGAGTTTGGCAAAAAAAATGATTTTCGATCTAAAAAAAAGATTTAAATAAACTTTTTGCAACAAATTATTCTCTAAAGCAAAGATAAGAGCATATGAGAGAAAATATCACAAAAAAAGAAGAAGAATGGAATATATGTGTACAATAATCCCATAAAAAAAAGTTACGCAAACTAATCAATGAGTAGTGCTATACTAATCATCGAAAACTAAAAACCCGTGAGGGAAAATCTACTATGCAATTGAAGATCGTGCTACCTGACAATCATAATTTGTTGATAGAGAACTTTACTTGAGATTTTCAAATGTGAATAACCAACATGATAAGGAACATAATATTATAAGCATCCCTGTTGTAGGCTAATGCTTCAAAGCAGACACACGTGCAATATTTGTAGAATTATTCTTAATAATTGATGTAATTTAAACGTATAGTTTTGAATATATTTGTGTGAATGCTTTTTTTTGTTTGTTGAGAGAGACATTGTAAGATTATAATTAAGAATGATGATATGAGAATAATAAATAGATATGTTAAACTTTAAATTTTGATACAAATAGAGATTAAACCGAAAGAAACAACAAAAATGATAAAGTGACACAAAAAATTAAACACAAAATCAACACCGTATAACTATACTTATTTTTGCACCTCTTTTTTTTTTTTTCTTTTTCCGTTCCCTCTTCTTCTCTCCACTTCTGCAACTCAGTGTCTCTCTATCTTCAATTCTCTCTCCCCTCCCTCTTCTCTGTTACTCTCCCTCTTCTCTATCTCACCATAAACCTCTCTCCGGCGACCACGCACGGAACCACCGCCGTAAGATTAGAGTCAGACGCGACAGAGAAGATCGTCGTAAGAAAAAGACATCCGACGGTGTAAGGGAGAAGTGAGGAGATTGTCGGCGGCGTGACGTCTCCAGAATTGGACGGATCAAAGGGATGACGAGGTTCGTTATTGATGAGGATGATGGTGATGAACAGATCTCTGGCGGCGGAGTGAGAAGAGGAGGTCGCCGACTCCGCGAGTTCCAGATCCGAACAAATGGAAGGGGCAACGACGGTGGTGGTGGTCACTAATGAGGATGGAGGGTCTGGTGGTGAGGACGGCGGTGGTGAGAGGGGGCGGTCGTGGTGATGAAGCAAAAGATGGTGGAAGAATATAGAGGGAAGGTCGCAGAGAAGACAGGAAGAAGATGGAGTGTGATTTTTTTACAAAAATGCCCCTGTTTTTATGTCTGAAATGTCCAATCTATCTATGGTGTCTATATTGTGTCCAAATTTATGTGTTCAGTTATCATTGCTGAAGAAACAAATGTTGAACAAAAGAAAAGGACGATTACATGAATTGCAACCTATTGTCCTACTTTGCGTTATAAATTAAAATACAAATATCAAATAGTGGAAAACTAGCCTTGAAATTTAAAGCGGTGAAATTAATGTGCAACACGTTACAAAGTATCTAGCATCACATAAGAGTTAAGTTCCACCCGCAAACTTAAAATTTTCACATCTCAATTAGTCCAACAAAGCCTTGATTAAAACATCACTCTATTTGTGAAAATGATTGTATAATTAAGAATGCAATATCAATTATTGCTTGCATCTAAAAGTCAATTGTTATAGCAATGGATAATCAGAAGACATTAACAAAAATAAAAGCAACAAAGAATATGAATCTTTTACATCTTTTACATGTGGAAAATATAAACATACAATACATTGTCAATTAATCTTTTTTTTTTTACAAAAATAAAACGATATTCATTTATTCAAATCGATAGATTACATTAGATACAAACATCGCTAAAAACGTAAAGGGTGAACCTGCGAACAAACTCACAGCACCGAAGTTAATAGCACAAAATGGCAAAATGCCTACAAATAATATGATAAAACTTAAGTCACCGAAATTCACATGCTTCCGGATCTTCAACGTTGACGCCCAAATCATTGGTTGAATTTGTAATTGATTGATGTCGATCTTTCAATAGAAAATAAACGAACACCGCAATAAGACGCGAAATCAAACGTCGCACAAGACGACGAACAACACAACGCCGCACTTAGACGACGGAATCACAAAAAAACACAATAGAAAAAACTTGATATATGTGAAAATCACTTATTTAGATTGAAAGAAAAAGGAAAAAAGATGTCGAGGGGTGGTTCTAGGTCAAAAAATGACCTAAAACCACCCCTCCTCGATGAGCGAAGGAGAAAAAAAGTTTAAAGAGAAGTTGAAGTTTCTCTCACTAAAAAACTAGAAAACACATTGTCAATTAATCTTATAACCCAACTTCTCAAACAATATCTATACCAAAGAATGCATTTTGTAACGCTTCAATGTACCTAAAAAAACATAATCAAGAATTAGTAAATAACAATAAAATTAAGAAGATCAGAACATAAGAACCAAAAAACAGAGGTGAGACACAATAAAAATTGGCTTGAAACTATTTTTTCTTTTGTTTCGTTAAATATTTTTATGGTATTAATTTCAATGAAACGTACAAACAAAAGAAGTGAGAAATGTTTATTTTTTCTTAAAAAAGAAAAGGGAAGAAATGAAGATCGATGTCAATTCTCATGAATATGCTTGCAAATTTAAATGGTGAAAGTGGGAAAACATGAGAAACTTATCGATCAATGAAAAAAAAGGTATTTGATGTATATGACTATCAAGAGCAAAATAAAAGTGTATTTATAGAACATGGTGTGGCATTTAATAAGTAGACATGATTAGCTATTTCCCTATGCATTTTTCTTTGTCTGAGGTTTGAACTCCGGAACTTGTATATATTATACACTGGTCTTATAAACTAAGTTAAGTTCACGGGGACATGTCCCTATGCATTTACGTGGGAGTGGATAATTTTTTTAATTTAATTTAATTTTAATTCCTGTTTTTATGCATTACCACTGTGCCTAAAATAAGGATTAATTGTTGTTTCTTTTGTTAGCTACTTCCCTCTACAATTACGTTGGAGTGATTAGTTTTTTTTATTTTATTTTATTTTAATTCTTATTTTTATGCTTTACCACTATGGTTAGCTATAGAACATGGGTAGTAGTTTTTTTTTATTCGTTCAGGTTTTTTTTTTCTTTTCCAACTAGCTTTCAATTTTTAAAATTTTTTTTTCTTTTTTTTTTTTGAGGGAGCTCTAATTTGTTTTTTCTTTGGAACATGGGCATGAGGGAACGGTTGGAGAGAAATGTGGGTAGTGAATATTTTTTTCTTTTCATTTTTGAATTTAATTCATAGAAATGTGGGAGAACTTGTAAACTAACATGGGTGGTGGGTAGTGAATTTTTTTTCTTTTCTTTTTTTAATTTAATTAATAGAAATGTGGGAGAACTTGTAAAATAACATGGATATAGGGTGTTTTTATTTTTTATTTGATTAATTAATAGAATGACATGGAGGGAAAGTTTGAAGGGAATTTATGGAGGAAGTTATTAACAGAATGATGTGGAGGGAAAATTTGGAGGAGGGAAGTTATTAATAGAATGATATGGAGGGAAAATTTGGAGGGAATTTATGGAGGGAAATTAAGGGAGACCTTATAAGATTATAATTATAAATGATGTCCATCTTTCCACTTTAAAGGGTTCCAATTCCCATCGCCACCGCATCCTGAATACTATGTTCAAACCGTTCAATACATAAAATAAATAAGGAGAAATTGGACCACCCCTTCGAAGCCTTCTAATAGAAGAGAAAGGGTCAAAAGCAGCACCCTTCCAATTGATAGTAAGAGTTATGGTACACACAACTAAACATGAGTGACCTTAGGAAGGGTGGAATACCCGACAAGGGTGTTCAAAACTGAACCAACTTAATAGAAAATCGCATAACTAAATCAATCCAAACTCGCCAAAAATTGCGTTTGATTGTGATGAATTTAGTTCATTTTTTGACTCAACCATGCGGTTTGGTTTGATTTGCAGTTTTTATTTTAACAATCGAACCAAACTAAACTGAACCACAACATGATATCATGTTTTTTTTTTTGGTCAAGTAGCCTAGTGGTTAAAATTCACTTTTTTCAAAGTGAATAAATGAGGTGTTGAGGTTCGAACCTCAGCCCCTACATATAACAATGCATGTCCCTGTCAACTGAGTTATGCTCACGGAGACTCATATGTTTCTTATTTATGCATAATATGTTTCTTATTTTGATGTAATGCAACATGCCAATGTTAAAATTAACAATTATAAATGATATGCACTAATATTTTGATGTAATGCAACATGCTAATGGAGTAATGGTAACCAAATCATGATATGTTTTTTTATCCAAATATGTTTTTTATTTATTTTGTGTTTGTTTTTCGATCAATTTACAGAATGACAAAATGTAAGACTATTTAAACACTTCTTAACATTCTCATTTATTAATAAGTCGAACTAGCTTATGGTGGGTATCAAGAACTCCTATCTCTATCTATCCGACATTAAGGGTGGGATTTAGTATAGGAAGGGGGAGTTGTTTCCCATGATGGAAAAATAAATTTTAACCATTAGATCAAATGAAAAACACACTCTTATTATACTCCATCAACAAATAAATTTTTTAGTGTTGATAGAGTATGATAAGAGTGTGTTTTTCATCTGATCTAATGGTTAAAATTTACTTTTCCATCATGGAAAACAACTCCCCTTTCCCATACTAAATCCCACCGACATTAAGTATCATCGAAAACCCAAACTTGAATCCACACCTAATTAAAGTCGAGTTTGCTAGTTAAAGTCAATATTGGTTCTAGCTTATTGAGGAGTTCACATCTTGTACAAATACCAAGTTTTTTTACGATCTACATTTTATACATTCACACATTTGAGACATTGATAGCTATTTAATCAAAGATCGATGATCTATGTCTAAGTTTAGTGTTTTGAATTATAAATTTTAAATGTCTAATTTTAGGTCGTTAGATCATTGGATTAGACACGACTATCAATATTCCAAATGGATGAATACAAAATTATGGGGTAATAGTTATTTTGGTCAGTGAATGTGTAAGGAGTAGCCACAATAGTCTTTCAATGTATCAAAATTTCAACATAGTCCTTGATTGTACGCTTTGTTAGTCAAAGTAGTCCATGACATTAAAATAATTTCTCAATGCTCACATCATATCTTTTCATATAGAAACTGAAATGATAATATAAGTAACTACATATACAGACATATATGATAATAAGTAAATATATTGAATGATTAATAAAATAATATTAACGAATTATTTTAATGTAAAATTATTTTGACTAACAAAATTTACAATCACAAACTATTTTAAATTTTGATACATTGAACTATTATCGTGCCTACATGGACTATTGCCCCCAAAAGTTAATAATATGAATTCCTACGTTTGTTACATAGTTGCGCATAACCTAACTAAACATTAGACTCTCTCTCTCTCGATCGAGCACTACCTGTACGAGAAGGGAGTAGCAGTGATCTTCATCGTCCTTCTATTCTCATAGCAAGCAAGTATCAACTCAGAAAAGGTCTGTGCTTTTTCTTCTTCTGTATGCTGGAGCAGTGACCCATGTTCAATGACACCGACTACGTTGAGTAACTATATATTATTTTATGTTTCAAATATTGCTGACAAACTGTTCGACTTAATGTCTCTCTTACTAATTTAATTAGTATGAACAATCAAGTGTCCGTTTCTTTGAAATCCATTATTGTTGTGCTTACAAAGTGTTCGACCTAATGTCATTGTAAACTTCGATGAATGTGAGCTATAACCGTTCTGTGCTTTCATGAGTTATTAAAATTCGTAGCACAGCAGACAATGAACTTATGTGCTTGTTGTGTTAAAATGTGGGAGGTTATGTCAAAGTTTATTCTGCACATTTTCAGTATGGACAACATTCACTCATTCAAGATACGTATCCATTTAATAAAATATTTATCCCTTTAGAAAGTTTAGATATAGGGTGATCATTTGATGTAGTGAATGGGATGAACTCGCTTGTTCTTTGTAGGTGCTGCTGTATTTTTTGAAATTCTTGCTGTTTATTGGTTGTGGAAATTTAGAGTTTGAATGTTGACTAGAGTTGTAAATCTATGGGAATGAAGGGGTAAAAACTTGGCTAAATGTTTAGAGTTTTTTGTGGAATAGTTAAATTCTGTATAAACTAACCTAAATTCTGTTACATGTTACAAGGTTTAATCTGGATGTGGCGCAGAGGTAGAGAAGGTTTCAGTCGTCTCCGCCGATTTTCAACGGCAGTGCGACGGTGCTCGGAAGATGAAGGTGACTGGTTCTACGCCTCAGAGTGGTGGGGTTCTGGCTCTGACAACGGCCAAACTGTTCTCCGGTCGACTTCCGGCAAGGGAAATGGCATTGTTTCAGTCATTGCACATCCCTCCTCCAAACCCAACAGAATGCATTGGTCAAAAATGGAAAGATGGTTGCAGCAGAGGTGTGAGGAGGTGCATCCTGGATATGGAGAGGAAGGGAATCTGAGGGTGCTTGGATATCAATGGCGGGGGCTGCGTTTCAACGATGTTACTCGCCAGAGCACGGCAAAAGTAATGCTTACTTACCGTGAAAACAAGCCAGAACTTGTCTATCTTATGCAGCAACCACATTGCTTGGCTGTTCCATATGTGAAAAGTATGGTATCTGCTGGGTTGAGTGCTATTGCCTCATCTAATTTTGATATTATTAGTGCATTGCAAGGAAAGAAAAATATGCGCATTTTATGCATAGGACATGGCGGGGGAAGCTTACCATTGTTTTTGGCAAGTAAAATTCAAGGTGCCATCGTCCACATAGTTGAAATTGATCCCCTTGTTATCTCAGCCTCGATTCGTGCTATGGGGTTCCCGGCTTTTTCACTCATGACAAAATCAGGTCACAGGGAGATTGCGAAACCTGATATCATTAATGAAGTTATGTGGAAAGGCACCCATGAGAGGATTTGCCTTCACGAAGCAGATGCTGAGGAATTTATTTCTAATAATACCAATCTCTATGATATGATATTTGTTGATGCTTATGATGGTGATGATGTATTTCCACACAAGTTATGGAACCCAGATTCGCCATTCCTAAAATCTCTTAAAACTCGGCTTCATCCCAAACATGGCACTGTTGTGGTGAACCTGCATTCTGACTCTGATGTATTGAACCATGATGGATCGGTTCCATCTGAATTTGAGCAAGTTTTGCCAATGGGAAAGTATGTGTCTCAAGTTTGCAGAGCATACAAGGACGTACTTTTAGGAACTAGAAGCTCTTCTGAAGAGAAAAGAGGTTCTGGCATTGCTTTTACTGTTGCGGTTCCTTGGACCTGTAATACGTCCCTAGTTGTGTGCAGAGGTTTTGGTAGAGATAATCAATGTTTTAACCGGGATTCGGTTGTAAGCACACTCATATCCAAATCCCTTGAACTGGAACATGTTATGGACTTGCCATTCTCTTGTTTGGAATACATAAAAGGAGGTTTTATTCTTGCTGGCTAGTTCTTCAGGCACCACTTTTTATTATGGACAAATGTTGGTTATTAATTTTATTATGTTTTGTAGTACAAGTTTGAACTCTGAACCTTGTTCTCAAACTCTTTCAAGTATACTAACTCAATCACTTGAGCTACACGATTCCAGTGTTTTTAGTTCTGTGTTTTAGTTCTGTTATTGCCTGTAGTTTTTGAATTTTAATTACGTCTTATAGTTTTAAATTCTTAATTTGAAGGGAAAATTGGGGTAAGTGTTGTATATTGTGTAAATGTAAGTCTAATGAAAGAAAGATTTAATTATTCAAATCAACTGTCTAGTATATGTGAAGTCTGGAAAATGATCTTGTGAAGAAAAAAAAATCCCACGGATTCTAACTTGTAATTTAAAATTCTTCATAATTCTTCCATGTAGACATAAAGTTCAGAAAAACGCAAAAAACTCAAAAAACAAAACAACGTCGACTTAAAAATCAAATTGTGAGTTGTTTTTTTTGTTTTTGTTTTTGCAAGACATCTACAAAAAATATATATAAATGATATGCAAAGTTTCATAGCATTTTAAATAAGCCTTGACTTTTTTTTTGGACCTAAACATTCAAAATTTGAATTTTGTTTCGAGCAAGCACACATTTGAAGGTCAAATTTTGTTCCATAATTTTGATAGCTTGCTTATAACATCATAAGAATCACCACCACGAAATTTTGGATTTTTAAACGAGGTGAATTAATTATTATAATTATGAATTTCCTAAATAATTCATGATAAATTGTATAGGGAAACAATATACAGTTAGATTTTGATTTGCCAACAATGTTTTAAAATCCGGACCGGTGATTGACCCGATCAAGGCACTGGGTCACTGGTCGGACCGGATGACTATTGACCCGGTCTATATAAAAATATTTATGACCAAAAATTACATTATGAATGAAATTTTGATAAAAAAAAATCATGTCATTTTTTTTTCTATTTAAAGTTTGTACATTAAAAAATTTATATTCATAGCTGCAAGTTTGCAAGTTAATTTCTTAACCACAATTCAATTTCAAGTTAATTCCAATCTAAATTCAAATAAACTCATACATTAAACAATAGTAGTGCATAAAAAACCTCACAAATATGTTCTAATTCAGATTCCATCTTTAAAAATTAAAACATAGCATGTTCTAAACATTGTTGAAAATCAAAATATAACAGACTTACAAATCCAAGTAAGTTCTGAACATAATCAACAAAAAATAATAGACTTACAAACCCAAGTAAGTTTTAAACATAGTCAACAAAAAACAGAAACACAAATAAGTTATAACAATTCACTAATCAATAAGCTATTTATGCCAATGGAGTCTAATTGTCATAGTCTTGATTGATATCCATATTCATCATCTTCATAGCTTTATATATGCCTTGCCTTTTCATTTATTTTTTTTATAAAAAAAATGGGTTGGGTCGGGTGGGTTAAACTGGCTCGGTGGTCTGCCCACTGATCTGGCCGAGTTTCGACGGGCTAATTGCATATCCGGTTCAGGAGCTTGCCCAAACCGCTGCACCCTCCGGTTCCCGGTTTGACCGGTCCAACCAACCGGGTCGGTCGGGTTTTAAAACACTATGCCAAACAAATGCAAAGGACCGAGAAAAATTAGATGTAAAGCTAGGGTTTATGGTTGGACACTTCCAACAGTTAGAAATATGGGGAAACAACTCACGTAATCAATATAGTGCATTGGTAAATGATAAACTGTTTTTAAGAGAATATTATGTGGAAGATTGTCTTAAAATCTAATTTTATTTTTCGTAAAATAAAATAAACTCTATTTATAGTGTTCAATAATATTTCTATTATATAGGGATTGTTCATATTTTAATTGAATAAAGTATATTATTAATTAAGAATTTAATATAATATTATAAGAAGGATATACTAGTTTAATTTTTTTTTTTTGAAGTAGTAAAAAACCATTTTTTTTATAAGGCAAAAGCGAAAAGACATAAAAAATATGAATGGAAGACAGTTCAACGAAGTTGGGATGTCTTGCAGATTCCAGTCCTTGCTAAGTTCTCATATATATTATTAAAATGCTTAATAGCAGTTTTGGCCCCTTAAGTATTAGGAAGTTGCGATTTTGGCTCCCTAACAAAATAAAATACAATCCAGCCCCCTAAGTATTGCCCATTTTGCAGTTTTGGCACCCAGACCATTTTTGACCAAGTCAACGCTGACGTGGACGCCACGTGTGTAAGTTTTTTATTTTTTAAATATTATTTTTTTAATTAAAAAATAATTTTTTTTATTTTTTATTTTATTTTTTTCATAATTAAAAAAATAAAATAATTACACAGGTGGTGCCCATATCAACATTGACTTGGTCAAAATTGACCTGGGGGGCCAAAACTAAAAAAAGGGCAATACTAAGGGGGCTGGATTGTATTTTATTTTGTTAGGGTGCCAAAATCGCAACTTCCTGATACTTAAGGGGCCAAAACTACTACTAAGCCTTATTAAAACAAAGGAAAAAAAAATACAAAAAAACTGGGGTACATAAACCTAACTCAGTAATCCACACAAAGTGTAAGTCTACCCAATCAGGTGATTTGAAAAAATGAAAACAACACCAGTGGATATCTAAAGTGCGGCATATGGACCAACCGTCAACACGAAACGAATCCAAGAACCAACAACTCCTTGCAACAACAAAAAACATATCGCCTCTTTCGAGCTAAACAGTCCAACATCAAATAAATTGATGAGGGTTTCTCCAGGCGTATGAATCGTCTTCCAACACAGAGGTGATCCAAGATCCATCTGCTCCTAGTCAAAAACAGCAAGCCTTTAATGCGCTTTCGAGTCAAAACCATCCATTTAAACGTAACGTCGAGACTCCAAACCGAGTCAACACACACCGGAACTTGGACCTTCGTACCAGCAACCAATAAGTCTGAATTCAATCAAGGAGGATTGAAACAGATATTAGACTATCCCTGAAAGACAAGACATGCCTGGGTAAATTCAAAATATTTTTTGATGTATGATGTATAAACCAACCGTCAACACAGATAGATTCACAAACCAAGCCCCTACAACAAATCACACAAGCATTAACAACCCTTTTGAGCCCTTCGAACCACACGCGAAGCAAACCAGGTATGAGAAAACAGAACCAACACGACGACAACAAGGTTTTGCTGCAGAACCATAGAATAAACAATACCCAACGAACCCACCTACAAATCAGTGAGTCCGTTCCAGAAAATAGACATACCGTCATGGTTTTTAGAGAAAACTACAAACACGGGAATAACACCAAGGAGGTGTTGCTGGTGATGAACGACCCAGATGGCCACCACAAAACCCAGATCAAGCTTCACGGTGGTCTCTGATTGGCGAACAACAAGCAGACTACAAACGAGAAAAACTGGAATCGTATATACATGAAACCATAGCAGCCACCAAATCGCGGGGTCGGTGGCACCAGAATCCTAACAGCCCCAAAAAGGGTTTGGGGTGGCACTTTTGTCAAAACCACGCACGGACCACGACCACCAACAAAGAGTCTAAATCGTGACAAGCTTGGTTTGGATTTTGGAGGAGAAGAACAGAAGTTGTAAAGTCTAAAGGCAGTGGGTTAGATTTGGAGCGTTTAGGTTAGAAATAACCATATTAAAGTCATGTATTTCCTTTATATATAGTAATTGATTTTTTGAACTACGTATTTCTTTAAGACAAGTTTGAAACATTATAAAAAGTTCTTCTATAGAAAATAAACTCAAAATTAATTTATGTTACTTTAATCTTGAGATTTTTTATAATTAAAAAATTCTAAATTTTGCTAGAGGAAGTATTTGAAATAGTCTAAACAGCCATTTGCTAGAGGACCGCATAAATTAATCATTCTAAAATTTAAAAGTTAAAGAGCCATTTTCATGGGTACGTAAACCAAAACTTTGGTGATTTTCTAGGGACGAATAATATATTCAACAATATTATTTTCCAGAAATAGATTGGTTTTTGTTAATGGCGAAGCGCTTCATGGCCCACTCGGAAAAATTAAAAAATTAATAATTATAGGTCTATTTTTGAGAGATTTTAAAAAATCTTTCAACGATTTTAGTTTTCGGCAATTTCAAGAGTGACATACATGATTTTCGCCATGGTTATACTTTGCGTGTTAGCAGAGGTTTATTGTTTATATTTGGCTTGTTAGCGGAGGTTTACTGTTCTTCTAATTTGCAGGGGGTTTCGAACCTCCCTTATATTGTCATGTCGAGTTAAAATTCCTCCAATTAACAGTTGTACTATAAAGGAGTTTTTTTTGGCTCCGCCACAAGTTTTTGTTGAGTCTTTTATTTATATATATTTTTGCAGCAAATTCAAAGCAAAGCAAATATAACAAATGAAACTTGATCATATTCATACAAAAAAAATTCATATTTATCTATTTTATGAATTTTCAAGTTGGATTAACGAATACATAATTCAAATGACAATTTCGTCAAAATTCTTAGACTGAATATTTCTACGCTTATCTTGGTCTGAATATGAAATTTCCTTTTTGTGTGTGTTATGAATAATAATAATAATAATAATAATAATATTAATAATAATTTTTTAATTTTTTTGACTAATTATGATATAAAAGTAAAACAATAAATACAATTTTTGTTTTTTGACCAAAGTTACAATTTTTTGACTTAATTTCCATCTATAGGAAAATCAAGTCAAATTGATAATTAAAGTATAAATATGTGATAAGAGTTTTTTTGACTAATTATGTTATAAAAGTTAAAATAAATACTGTTACAATTTTTAGTTTTTGACTAAAGATACATTTTTTTGACTTAAATTAAAAATTTGGAATTTGGTTTTGATAATAATGTTTTCACACTTTATAAAAAAATACACTGCCCTTTATTTTATTTTATTTTTCTAATTTAGTTATTAATTGATATTATTTGGGTAAAAGAATTTATCACCAAGGAAATTTATCAAACGAAAAAAAATAGTTTTGATATCTTTCTTATAACTTTTCTTCGTCTATCTTACAATTTTATTTTATTTTTATAATAAACCTCATATATTGCCAAACAACTTAAAATCTGGACACTTTTCTAACGAAATCCAGTTTGGTCCCAAAAGTGCCAGTTGGCCACCTTATGGGCCTTCACATTACCCTCGCTCCTAATGTAATCGAAACGATAGTCCCTGAATCTACCACAAAGTGACCTAATCCCAACAATCAGATCTCCCGAATAGTTCCTAAGTGAAAAACTAGCATCTTTACGATACTCGATCAAAACATTGCAATCACTTTCAATAATCGCCCTCCTGAAACAATAGCATGCATCCACTTCCATAGCTTTGTAGATCGCCATAACCTCAACCACCATTGGATTATTAAACCATTCCATCTTCCACATATCAATTGCGACAAGTTCTCCATCAACATCTCTAGCAAAAGCCCCCAAGCCCTAAAACCCACCTCTTGGAGATTAGCATCACAATTAACCTTAATCCAATCCAGATCTGGCCAAGACCAACCCCTTTCACCCACCCGATGAGTAGGACCTTCGGGCACGTGACTTGGCGATTCTCCAACCAAGAAGAAGCAATCTGGAATTCCATAATACTTTGAGCAGCTACACTAATGATTCTCGATTCAGGTATGAATTTATTCTTAAAAACAATTCGATTTCGAGCATGCCAAATCCCATAGATCTAAGGGATGCAATTTGAATAATAGTCTCTTCTTGCATGTCCTTAATTACCCTGCATAACCAATCCACAAAATCATCCAAGTTATCCTTAAAAAAAACGCACCCCAAGCTGGATCCAAACCACACTTGGAAAATCTCTAAAAATATGGTTAATAATCTCAACATCTAGAGCATAAAGGGTCCAAAAATATATTTCAAAACTAATTTTTCTTTAGATTTTGGAAAATCTTAAAAGATTATAATCTCGGTTGAGATCTTATTTGGTTTTGTTTTGGACGAGATCTTATTAGGGTTATAAACCTACTTAAATCTTCAAAGTTTTTGCCTATAAAAGTGTTTTATACCCAAGAAATAAAACCAATCTCTCAAACGATAAACCTACTTTCACCCTTATACTTTCCATATCATTACTCATTCATGGATTCCTCCTTCAGCCTAAGTGTGACGTGTTGGAACAAGGGTGTTTCACAAGTCACCTATTGAGTTTTGACAATAACAAGGTAATAAAAATAATCAATTGGATATGCTAAACAATTTGTTCAAGTGTGCAGGATCCATATTCAAAGTACTATTC
>Ga0315913_1002982_pt1 | contig 20162 bp, 15 predicted proteins | sample MpolsnodulesMG_FD_207736 | JGI IMG/M metagenome (GOLD analysis project Ga0315913, IMG submission 207736) | Medicago polymorpha root nodule microbial communities from Los Angeles, California, United States - small nodules | ecosystem: Host-associated > Plants > Roots > Nodule | place: USA... | reverse complement strand
AATAAAATCTTATTGGTTCATCCCACTTTATCATTAAGTCTCCCAAATTGATCTTCAGCCATAGTATTTCACATTCCCGCACTTGATCAAGTGGCTGATGTCCTTACTATGCTTTAGTCTAATCCACATTCCTGTTTACTTAAGAGACAACCACCCTGAGTATGAGGGGATGATAGAAGTGCATGTCATGCACTCGGCTAATTTTATTGTGTATTATTAGTGACAGAGTTCTAGAACACTCCTTGAGTTCGTTTCACATTGGGTGTTAGTCTATTACTGATGGGCATGGTTACTTTGTTACAGAGTCAAGTCTGAGCTAACTAATGTGATTCAGAACTTTAGAAATAACAATTTTAGATTGAGATTTTCTCTCTCTTATCTATACAATTCTCTTTATTTTATGCTTAACAGTATTTTATTATAGGATAACTATTTTGAGGAGGCTCTGAAGATGAGGAATCTTCTGGAGGAATTTCATTCTGATCATGGTCTTCGTCCTCCCACCATACTTGGTGTTAGAGAGCATGTATTTACTGGAAGGTATGTGTAACTAAAGTTGTGTGATTCGATATCCCTTTTTGGCTTTATGTTTGAGCGAATTTTCATGTTACTGTCCAGTGTGTCATCTTTGGCTTCATTCATGTCCAATCAAGAAACAAGTTTTGTGACTCTGGGTCAGCGGGTTTTAGCAAATCCTTTGAAGTAAGCCCATTTATGTTAAATAATCATTTCACTTGTTCATATCCAAATTAAGGGAAGCTGTAACATGTTAATTTTGATCTGTTCAGAGTTCGTATGCATTATGGTCATCCTGATGTTTTTGATAGAGTCTTCCACATAACCCGCGGTGGTATCAGCAAGGCTTCCCGTGTTATCAATATTAGTGAAGATATCTACTCAGGTATATCAGTTGATTTTGCTTCATAGAAGTTTGGTTGTTCTGGTGAAGCTGCAAAATGTTATAATCTCATATTCTGGTCATGTTCTACACTTATAGCGCTCGAGCTTTCTTGGAAATCTAATGGCTACAAAATTATTTTATGAATAATTCATTGAATAATAGTTGCAATTCAAGGTGCACCTATTCTAAAAGTTAACCATATTCAATGATTGTAGGCATATTACCATGTAAAATATGCTTTTAAAAAAATGCTGGTGGTAATGGTATTTATAAATTACGTCAAATATAAAGGTCTTAGGATGGTTGATTCTTTGTTGCCTTTTTATAAGAGGGAAATGCATGTGATTCCTCTTTCTGATTTCCCTTCCACCTTCCCACATTGTTGTTTGGATATCTATAGCTTCTTGTATTTCGACTCATGGGAATATCAGAGGTTTCCATGTCTTGCATGGGAGTCCTACATTGGATGTGATGACCCAAAGAAATGTGTATAAGTGGGAGGTATCCGTATCCCTCACCTTACAAGTCAGTTTTGTAGGTTGAGTTAGGCCTAACTCAAATTTTAAGATAAACAAAAAAGTCAAAATAGAAGGGATTGGTTATAAAATGAGAGCATAATCGGGTTTTCACTCGGGACTTCACTGGAGCAGTTGTTACAGTTGCTCTTCAAAACTGCAATGCTACGACATCTCGCCTGGTGCCTAAAGGTCACCGGGCTATGCTACACATGATATTGGTCTTTATATTTGATATTGACAGTATAGATTACAATTATGATTCTTGCCTCATTTCTTTAGGAATCAATGAATTTTGAATAACCTAAACTGAATGTCTGCATTTTTTTGATTGCTATTGTTTCCATTTTCCCCATCATTTTCTTCTTTGGTTTCTTGTTAATACACAGGATTCAATTCAACCTTGCGTCAAGGAAACATTACTCATCATGAATATATTCAGGTGAGGCTTGTTATTTAAAGATGTATCTTCTACAAACCCAGCTCTAATGATAAAATGTACAGGTTGGTAAGGGAAGAGATGTGGGCCTCAATCAGATTGCACTATTCGAGGGGAAAGTTTCAAGTGGTAACGGTGAACAAGTCCTGAGTCGGGATATATACCGACTTGGGCAACTTTTTGATTTCTTCCGGATGATGTCTTTTTACTTCACAACAGTTGGATACTACTTTTGTACCATGGTATGCCATTTATGTGTCACATTTAATTATTGTTTTGATTGATACATGCATAGGGTTCAGATTGAAATAAAGCTGGATGTAATCTATAACATTATATAAAGGGAAAACGAGATTTTTTGGGTTGGATTTTTTATTTTTCCAGTTATAACAAATTTGCTTTTATGAATGCTATATTATTGGTGTTATTGAAAAAGATAAGAACTTTTATTTTATTTGTTATATTGTTGGTAAAAGATAAACATAGTTTATTGCTATTTTAAAGTCAAAAAAAATCTATACATGTAATTTAAACGTGTTAGCACAATAAAAAAAAATTTAAACGTGTTACGACAATAAAAAAAGCGGACAGACTGGCACAGAGGTCTCAATGCTAGTAAAGAATAAGGAAACAAGATTTAGAGTTGGAGTCTCATATAATACTGATCCAAGTCTATACACAAGTATCAGAGTCAACATGCCCTACAATGTAAGACGAGAAGATTAACAAGAAACAGTTGCAGCCCACAGTGAATAGTACCTTTGAGGTATTTGATAATCCTCTTAACAACAACTAAATGATGTTTAGGAGATGAAGCCTCAAGTTGACTGATTTTATGGAGAAAGAAGCTGATTTCAGACCTTGTAATTGTCTCATAATGTTTCCATTGCACCTGTCAAATGAAGTGTCTGGGTGTAGATGACCAGCTCCATGTTTCTGTAGGTTGAACCCTCATACCATGGGTGAAGAGATAGGTTTGCCTTTGAACATATTGGTCTTGGTAAAGGGGTCCTTGATGTGCTTGGTCTGTGAATGAGAAATAAATATCCAATTGGCTGACTTCTGACCCGTGAATGTTAGTAGACCTCCTATTCTGATTGTGGTTGACAGATTCACTAAGTATGCTAACTTTTTATTAATCTTTCATTCACAAAGACATGGCAGAGTTGTTCCTCCAAAAGATTGTCCGTTTCCTTTCTTTTTCTACCACTGTACTTTCAGATAGAGGCAAGATTTTTCTGAATCATTTATGGACTGAATTGTTCAAATTGGCAGATACTAAACTTAAATTCAGTGCAAAATAACACCCTAAAACAAATGGCCAAACTGAGGTTGTTGATAGGTGTCTTGAGAACACAACCCCACAAAACCGGTTTTTGAGGTCATGATTGCCCACACTTATAAACACTTGTTTATGCCTTCTCTTATCCAATGTGAGACTCTTTAACACACCCCCTCATGCTCATCACTATTGGGTTTGGTGTGTGGATATAAATGGTGCGTGGCCTGGCCTGATAGCGGAAACCTGATAATAGGCGGCCCGATAGATCTTGAACCAGGCTCTGGCCATCTTAGAATTTGTGGTTGGATATAACACAACCCCACAAAACCGGTGTTTGAGGTGAGGATTGGCCCCACAAAACCAGTTTTTAGAAATATTGAAATGACAACTAAGAGAAGATACTCCCTTACTAGCCACATATATAAAATTTTATGTTGTTAAAAATAAATTCAACATTTCATTAAGATAAATTATGATTAGCATTCCATACACTTCAGATTGGTATTCAACACCAATAATTAATAGTTTTAATTCAATGGTTGAATTAACAAAATTTACATTCTATTTAAAAAGTTATGGTGTGACAGTATTGTACCGGTGAATTTGATTCCTCATATATGTGTATATTGTTTGTCTAAGATCCTTTTCACTTGATGATTTTTTTTCTGGATCACCTTGCAGTTAACGGTGCTGACAGTTTATGCCTTTCTTTATGGAAAAACGTATTTAGTAAGTTGGATCTCTTCATGCTATGATGTTTGTACATTTTTTTAGCTTTATGTTACTTAAGTGAAAGAAAAGGACCATTTCACACTAAGTATGAACAAAGTAAAGGAACATTTTTGTATAAGACTCTTCATGCTTTGATCGTCTTGTTTGATCAGCCAGAAGAGTCTTATACTTAAGTATGACTTATCAGTTCAAACAGAGCTAACTAAAGGAACATTTTTGTACTAGGCACTTTCTGGTGTTGGTGAAATAATTGAAGAAAGGGCTAAGATAACCAAGAACACTGCTCTGAGTGCTGCTTTGAATACACAGTTTCTCTTCCAAATTGGTATATTCACTGCTGTGCCAATGGTCTTGGGCTTCGTTCTTGAACAAGGCTTCTTGAGGGTAAGTGTGTCTGTTTGTATGGCTTTATCTTAATGGGGATGTAACCAAAGAAAACACGGGAAACAAAATATACCAAGCCAGTATTTCATCTCAAAAATTTGTTATGACTATAAAACCAAGTGCTCTGGTTTTCTTTCGCTTTTAATTCTACTTTTAACTTTTATATTGAATGATGTTTTGTGAAAATGGATCCGTCCAAAAAAGTCAAACTTTTTTTTTGTCTGCAGGCCGTTGTCAATTTCATCACAATGCAGTTTCAACTCTGCACTGTTTTTTTCACTTTTTCTTTGGGTACAAGAACCCATTATTTTGGACGAACAATTCTTCATGGCGGTGCAAGGGTTTGTGCACCAACTTTATGCCCTCTTTTACTCCATTTCTTTTATAATTGCTAATATGTTTGTGTCAACAGTATCAAGCGACTGGCCGAGGATTTGTAGTTCGCCATATCAAATTTTCTGAAAATTACAGACTCTACTCTCGTAGTCATTTTGTTAAAGGGTGAGGCTCATCGTTTCTCTAAGTTGACTCTACATATGTGCAATATATTTTGTCCTTATCAGTTTACAATTAGGTTTCTTCTTTGAGAGAACTATAGAGATCAAAATTGAGAGAAATGCTAGTTGTTAAGTTCGGTGATTTTCTGTGTATGATTGACTGTAAAATACTGCTTGTATAGAGTGATGAGCTACAATTTCTTGCAAGAATGAATAATCAACAGTAAATACATTTGCTGTAGCAACTCAAACTAAGTAAATTGAACCGGTGCCAACAGAAAACTGTACAAACAAACTACATTACTGAACAGAGTAGCAGTGGTATTCACACTGCATTATGAGTACACTTATGCATCACTTCCTCCTCTCCTCCTGTTCCCCAAGCTCATGGTGGCCGAGCTAGTGCAGAAATCTGGCATCATGAGTTTATCCCTTTATTTAAGGAACCTTGAATAAGATAATGCTCTTGAGAAGGGATATGCAAAACATGGAGATATTATTCCGATTTCCTTGTTTATGTATCAAAATAGTCGAACTCCATGTGTGTATTATGGCTTGGAGGATAGAATTGTCTGATGAAGCAATTGCATTCCATCTGTTTAGTTCCACAGTAGTGGTAGCAAGACAATGATATTCAACCTCATTGTTAGATCAAACAACCTCTGTTTACTTCAAAGTCCATGTAAGATAAATAAAAAATGTAGCCGATTTGTAATTGTAACTTTTCTGGCTCTGGGGACCATGCTGTGTAACCATTTTGGAGGGGCAACCACTTGTTCTTCCAAATGTTATTGCGTGACCTGAACTAACTCCACAGACTAGCTCACTTGAAGGCCTTGATGTATGCTTTTCCAAGTATAACTTGGTGGGTATCCATTAGAACTTGGGAAATTTCACCTGGGAAAATACCTAGTTTTTAGACAGTTTTTTTTAATGGCAAATGTTAGTAATTTGTTGTTAGATTGGTTTTTTCCTCCTTCGTTCGGGTTTTAACCCAGGACTTTCAGCTCCTTATCCCTAGGCTCAAACCAGAGCGACCCAACCCCCCCCCGGTTTTTAGACAAAGAGTGATTAAGCAGTCTTGGTTATTTATTATTGCCCATCCTTATTTTTCACGAATTGCTAAATTTAAATGCTATGAAACTTCTGAATCCCTTACCTCCCATTCTCGCTTAATCTCAGTAGCTCACAACTGGTTCTATCCCGTACTTATGAAATTATTCTTGTGTAGATTGCGTTGTCTTTAAAGTTCCTTATTGTCCTATACCTTGAATGGAATACTCATAATCCTTTATCTTCAGGTTGGAAGTGGTACTTCTATTGATAGTGTATCTTGCTTATGGCTACAATGATGGTGGTGCACTGTCATACATTCTTCTAAGCATAAGCAGTTGGTTTATGGCTCTATCCTGGTTGTTTGCTCCCTATTTATTCAACCCGTCGGGATTTGAGTGGCAAAAGTAAGTATTATCTAAGCTGCCTTTATCATGCCTCTATTGAAATAGTTGCTTATGTTATAAATATTCTTCTAATATGCAATTTTCTGTAGTTAGCGTTCTGTTAAGTTTTCTCTTATGTAGTCGGTTAGAGTTATACACCTACAAAGCTGTTAAGCCTTGATTGGCAAGTTTAATTCTACTTTATAAATAAGACCTCAAAGCTCTCTGAAGCTAGTAAACAAGAATTTTTTTATACCGGCAATCACAATCTATCAACTTTCTTTTCCTTTGAGGTATACCTCTCATCTACTGAATTTCTCTCTTACTGTGTATTTTAGGGTAGTGGTAGACTTCCGAGACTGGACAAATTGGCTACTTTACAGAGGTGGAATTGGTGTTAAGGGAGAAGAAAGCTGGGAAGCTTGGTGGGAAGAAGAACTGGTATGCAATATTTTTCATACATTATTTTGAAATGTATTTCTTGGTTTTATTTTTCTTTTTAACCTAGTCAGTAATAACTTTGGTCATTTATGAAAGAAATTGACAGGAACTGAACTGCTATGGTGTTAACTAACTCATCATAGTCGACTAACTATTTAAGAGGTTCCTATCAGAAAAAAATGACAAATTATGACCACAAGATAAGCTATTTTGCAATTATTTCATCTGCAGGCTCATATCAGGAGCTTGGGTTCAAGGATTGCAGAGACCATCCTGAGTCTGAGATTTTTCATTTTCCAATATGGCATTGTGTATAAGCTTAACATAAAAGGAACTGATACTTCATTGACGGTATATTTATATTTATGTCTCATCTGTTTGTCCTTTGAATTTTTATTAATATAAAATATTTATTCTTTTTGTTTCCAACTGTTAAATAAAGGAAGTTTTCTGAAATTACTAAGGAGGGTGTATTGAATCAAGATTTCAAGAGATTTGAAAAGACTTTAATGATAAAAAAATCTTGTGGTATTCAATCAAGACTTTTATAGAACATAAATAAATCTCAATGGTATTCAATCAAGATTTTTTATTCAGGGCAACCAAATCCCATGGTATTCAATTAAGATTTGCACCAACTTATAAAATTTCTATTGGTATTCAAAAATCTGCAGATTTTAATGGATTCTTTTGTAGAGTGGATTTTGTGACTTTTTAGTTAAAAATACACATGACATGCTCATTCAACAATCTCACAAAAAACCTTGAGACTTATTGAAGATTATTTGCCTGGTTTGAAAATCGTGATTGTAAAATGTCTTTTAAATGAAGTCTTTCAAAATCCCACAAAATTAACACAATTACACAAAGTCTTTTAAAATCTTTAAGATCTTTTTTGCCAAAACAATCTTTCAAAATCTCAATCCAATACACCCCCCCTAAGTTATGCTAAAAGAGTGGCTGCTTTAGCCTTAACCAGAGAGCATGTTGAACAAAGTCGGCAGCTGTTTTAGTACGTTGGAATTTGGAAATATAACAAGAGATGACTTTGCATTTAAAAACGCGCGCGCGTGTGTGTGACAGTCTGTGTAAGACCTAATTTAATGTGCCAATGGGGGTGTAGTCTGTAGGAAGATGCACATGCTTGAAATTCGGAAGGAAACAGCAGAAACATCAATTAGTGCATTCCAAATTCCAACCCACGCTTGGAGTCTAGCTGAGACAACCCGAAATCTTGAAAACAGTATAGACTTTCAGATCCAAGAGATCCTAATCCTTATTACTTGCCTGGGATTTTAACAAAATTGTAGAATGGGTGAAACTCAAAATATAGATGGCCGACACTAACAAGATGGTGTTATGTGGAAACCATGGCAGATTTTTTCGTGTTGGTTATTTGTCTGGGTGTGGAAAAATTGGATTTACCAAGTAGGGTTGCCTGTCGAGGTGGTCGACAGTGGTAGATCGTGGCTACCGTATTTCTGATAGCGATCTTTGCTTCTGAAGCCATTCTAAGCACATTGGATTTGCTGGAGGAGTAGGTGGCCAAGGGTCTATGTAACTGCGATGATGGTTCTGACATGGAAACAGAGTCTCCCAAATCAGGAGCTCTGATGCAGACATGAAAAAAAAAATAGAATCTAAATATTATTTCTGATGATTCATATTACATCAATTATATGCATTATACAGACTAATGCATTGACATTCTAATAAATCTCAGCCTGGCACAAAATATCGAAACCTGTCCTAGTAACATAAATCAAGGAAAACTAAATCTTTAAAAAAAAAGGAAACAATAGAAACTAAACGGGTTTTTTGCGCAATACAACAGAATAGTTCCTTAATTTATTTTATATTCGATTTCTCTTACAGAATATATGCAGTTTAGTCAACTGATTGCTTATTTTTTCCATTTTATACAGGTTTATGGATTATCATGGGTTGTGTTGGCAGTGCTAATAATTCTTTTTAAGGTGCAAAATTGAATAATGTGGTCTTAGATTACTTGTGTATCTTGCTAATTTTGACTCGAATCTATCTTGTATCCTTGCACAATAGGTATTCACCTTTAGCCAGAAGATATCAGTCAATTTCCAACTTGTGTTGCGGTTTGTACAAGGATTATCCCTGTTGTTGGCACTGGCTGGTTTGGTTGTAGCAATTATATTAACTGACCTATCTGTACCGGACATATTTGCTTCTATTTTAGCATTCATTCCTACTGGATGGGGAATTTTATCGGTGCGTTCTCTTTTCCTCTGATGCAATGTGTTTATTAGTTATTTGATCTTTCCGCTGTTGGATCACATGCTTGAAATATCAGTAGGTAGGTAGTCTTTGGAATCCTGCATTGTAGTTTGATTCTTTGTGTGTCAAACTTATATTGCTTTTATTTAAAGGTAGTTAGTAAACTGTTGTCACGTTTGTTTTGTTTGTTATTTTCCTTTTTCGGTTGATGCTTGTTTATATTAAAATAATGTTTATTAGTTACGCCCTGGGTTTTGGTAGAAGAATACAAGTAAAAGTCATTGTTGTCAAAATCAGACCAAACTAGCCGATTCAATGGGTTGAAGTGAGAACTGGCTAGTCTGCCGTTTGATTCAACTACAATTAATGCTGCATTAGAACTGGATCAAATCTGATTGGTTTGAACTGCAGTTGGTTCAACAGTTTTTGTTTATGCTTTTTAAAAGTCTTTTTAACACTTTTTCAATTACTCCCTCTGTCCCATTTCAAATGACCTAATTTGAAAATGTGCACTATTTACATAACATACTTTGACCATATTTTTCTACTAACATACAAAGATAAATTGTAGCATATAAGATGTTGGATTTGTGTCTATGAATATTTTCAAAATATCAAATTTTCATAATTTTTTCTAATAGATTATTGAAGATATTTAACATCAAAGTTGTGCATTGGCATGTGTGACAGTCAACTGTGTCACATAATATGGGACGGAGGGAGTATTATTTATCTCATTCAGCTGTGGTTAATCCAACTGTATTGTGATCCAAGTTTGATCTCCACTTCACTGACAACATTGATAAAATCTTCTCCCATATCTCTTATCAATTTTTATCTTATTCTCACCAATAAATAGATTCTTAAGGTATTTAGATTATTTTGTTATTTGACATCTGGAATCCTACACACTTGTCCAGACATTTTTTTGTAAGTGGCACACTATTCAATGTGCTGAAAGGGAGCTGATTTGGCATCAATGGTTTTAATATCTCAACTGTATGCATTTGCATCACTCTGATTCTTAAATGTTGATTGTCCTTTGTATAGATTGCTGCTGCATGGAAGCCTGTGATGAAAAGGCTAGGACTATGGAAGTTCATTCGGTCGCTTGCACGTCTATATGATGCTGGCATGGGAATGCTCATCTTTGTGCCCATTGCATTCTTTTCGTGGTTTCCATTTGTATCAACATTCCAAACTCGCCTGATGTTTAACCAGGCTTTTAGCCGAGGGTTAGAAATTTCTTTAATCCTTGCTGGGAACAATCCCAATACTGGGATATAGTTGTACTTGGCTCATGCCATATACCGAATCAAAATAGATGATGTTTTTTGTTTAGTGGAGAGTTGATAATTCTTATAGGTAGATTATTTTGTAAGGTATCTTTAGCATTGTGAATAGTGATGTATAATCATTCTTTCAGTTTATGCCATTTAATCGGGTTTTTGCACAATTGGGTATAATATTAGCAATTTCAAGACAAATGTTGGGACTGCCTGATTGTAGTAGATGCAGTTTGCTTGATTTCTATTATCCCCGCCACCTCTTCCCAAGAAGAGAATCCCAGGTTTGTTTAGGAGGGGGGCCTTGTGTATGTATAATTCATTGAATTCGGCAGAATGTATTGAATGACTGGAACCATAAGTTATATGATCTTTGCATATCTGATTCTTTTAAAAAGGTTGCGTTGATAAGCATCATTACTGTGAAAAAGGGATAAAAAAATACCTATCAACATAAAATAGAAAATAAACATCACCTGAATAAAACTTCTATGAATGAGGTTTGATACATGGTTGTGTATACATATATTCATGTTATGTAACCAAAGAAATTTAATTTACTATTTCCTGAGTTATTAGGATACATAAATAATATAACAACTCAAGTACTTTTAATTGAGATAAGTAACAGTTTTAGTACCCAAAAAATGAAACAGTATTATATTTGGTTCGATCACTGCAAGCCAAATTCCAAGAGAAATTTTTTTCTCTTCCTATCATTGTAAAACACTACTCCCACCGTTCCAAATTAACTGAGCCAAAAGCTCATTTCACACGTATTAAGAAAATATTTATTTGTTATTTAGACACGAGTAGAAAGAATTTGAGTTTTAACAATTTGCTTACATAAATGAGTTTCAAATATTTTACATTAGGTGTTTGATATCAACATGAAAATTTATACAGTTGCCTCTTAGGTTATATTTAATTTTTTTTGTTCAATTCGTCTCCACCACTGATTAAATGGTGGGCTTCTAATTCTTTAAGCGGCACCATAGATTGATGAATTAGGCTCTTTACCCAACACTTTTTGCTCACTCCCAACTGAAGAGACCAAAATGTCACTGCGTGCTGTTTTAAGGTCAGGCAGAACCTCGTTTCCTCATTTCCTATCTAAAATCCTCAAATCTCTCTTAAATCACCCAAATTCGAAATTCCTTCAACTTCAAATCAAACAACACTCCAATAACAAGTAAGTTTTCATAATCATACACCATTAACCTTCTTATGTCAATATGTTAGATTTTTTCACTTAAATTACAATTTTTTTTAGTTTTAGGGTTTTCTTTAAATTTTGATTTTTTTTGCAAGAAATGATACAATGTTACATGTAAATGACATATATTGCTTAATTGTTATGTTGTTTGCATGTTTATGTTAGATTTTTTTCTCTTAAATTGGATTTTTTTAGTTTTAGAGTTTTGTTTAAATTTTGATTTTTTTTGACCAAAAATGATACAATGTTACATGTAAATGACTTATATTGCTTAATTGTTTACATGTTTGCATGTTTATGTTGTGGTTATGAGTTTTAGGGTTTATGTATAATTTGCACTCCAAGTGTTTGATGAAATGTTTGAATGTGTTATTCATTGATTGTTTATTTTTTTGTGATATAGGTTTGAAACAATGACTAATTTGTTAAGTGTTAGCATACGCTTCAACGGTGGAAATCTTCAGATGTTCGAGGTTCGGTACATTACTGTCACGTTAAAAGGTCTCGTGGATCAACTGGATGAAATCAACCAAGGACTCAACCCCGGAGACACGAGGAGGGTGGAATGCATTTGGTATGAACGTCCAACGTTGGACGACGAGAGGATAACGTTCGGTCAGTTAGAATTAAAAAACGACGATGACGTGAGAAGCATGTTCTCGATTTTTTGGCAGCACAGCATGTTCCCGTGGATCGATATGTTTGTCACGTTGCTGAGATCGCCTGAAGATATTCTCAACAGTTTGATTCTGCCAAAAGATGGTGATTAGGTAGGGAATGCACCTTCCAACTACAACAATTGTCTTACCTCTGAAATTGGATAAGGTCAGACCTTTTAGACAACAACTGTCAAGCATTCACTCGGAAGTTGTATGTTTAGGTAGTGTAGTGAATGTAGGGATTTGCAAGCCCCTTTGAAAAGTCAAAAGATTAAGAGAACACAACATGTATTATGCAAAATCAGCTATATAAGTTATGATATCGAATTCCTTCATATCAGATGAGTGTCACGGAATGCACCTCTATGAGGTTACTTTGAGTTTGGTCGTGCTCCTCTGTCAATTGAAACTTGTCAGTTGGCAGGGCAATAAGATTAAACTCAAAGCAACCTCGTGGAATGCATTTCTTTATGCGATCACTCGTCTTATATGAGGGAATTCGATGTGATAACATATATAGTTGATTTTTGTAGAATACATGTGTTGTGTTCTCTTCATTCTTTTGACTTTTCAACAAAAGTTGCAAATCGCTACCCAAATGTAATGTAATGATACCACATATTTAGGAATAATGTAATATAACATAGATGAAATTAAAACTAAATACAATTGTGTCCTTTTTGAATTGATTGTGTGTGATTTTGACTTTATTTTTTACATTTATTTTTTTAATTGATTTTGAATTTATTTAATTCGCAAATTTTATCGAATTTATTAAATACACAACTTTATTCAAATTTATTTAATACGCAACTTTATTCAAATTTATTTAATATGCAACTTCAATCGAATTTATTTAATACGCAAATTATATCGGAATTTATTTAACACTTATTCGAATTTATTAAATACGTAATTTTATTCGAATTTATTTAATATGCATATTATATCAAATTTATTCAATACGCTACTTTATTCGAATTTATTCAATACGCAATTTTATTCGAATTTATTTAATATGCAACTTTATTCGAATTTATTAAACACGTAATTTTATTCGAATTTATTTAATACACATATTTTATCGAATTTATTCAATACACAACTTTATTCGAATTTATTCAATACATAACTTTATTCGAATTTATTAAATACGTAATTTTATTCGAAATTATTTAATACACAAATTTTATCGAATTTATTCAATACACAACTTTATTCAAATTCACACTGGGTTTAATTAGTGTTCGAAGACATTATATTATTTAGATGAAAAAATCATAAAATAAATGCAAATATAAACATAACGAAAGGAACAAAAATAATACATATAAATCTCATTTCATTAATATCATTGATACATTTACAATAATTGAAACATTTTATTCGAATTTACTAATCACTTGGGGTAGAAAGAGACCAACCCTGGGGTAAAAAAAGTCAACCATGGGGTAAAAAAGACCAATCTTCTTGGGGGGAAAAGACATTAACCCTTGGGGTTAATCTAAATCTGGTTCTTTTTATACTCCAAAAAGATTCTTTTTATCCACGGTAAAAAGTTATTGGGGTAAAAAGAAGCAGATTTAGTTTTACCCCAAGTATTGACCTCTTTTTACCCCAAGTCGATTGGCCTCTTTTTACCCCTCGATTGGTCTCTTTTTACCCCAAAAGGCTAAAAAGACAAAGACTATAAAAAGAAGGAGATTTATAGGGGAGAGAGTGAGGAGGAGAGAATGTGAGATGATGGTGTGAGGAAATGATGAAGGTTGGAGGAGTATTTATAAGGAGAATGGTAGCATAGGTTTTATATGCACTAAATGCAGTGAAAAAATTGTGTAAAATCAAGGTTGAATAACCGACCACCGTCCAAAAAACGTGTTCTTAAGCTCAGACCACCGACCACACCAGCTTGAGTTAACTCCCGCCACCTGCCATAGGTGTGTGACTTAAGTCACGCAGAATTATAACTAGCGTGAGTTAAGTCACGCGGCATGATTTAACTCACGCAAATTTAACACTAACGTGACTTAACATGCGCAGGGGTATTTTAATCTTTTCAATTGGGAGCAAGCAATTTGTATTGGTTAAAGAGAAGAATTCTAGATTGATGGTGGAGAAGAAGATAATGAAAACTACAACTGTGCAAGAACGATAAAACATAACGAAGAGAATAGAAGGTGAGGGAGGGTGCATGGTTAAGTGAATTAATAAGAGCCTCTAGGTTAAATGAAATATAAGAGCCTCTAGGGACTAGGTTAAATGAAATCAATGAATGAGATTTGGTATCAAAATAAAGTTTGACACGTGATATCAATGGATTCTGTCTTGTTAGAAATATATATTATTTTATAACATACATATGGGATTATAGTCATATATCATATGGGATCATAGTCGTATATAACAGTGTTTTGACTTTCACACTTATTTAATCATATGGTATTATTTGTTTATAACATACATATGGGATTCTAGTCATATATAATAGTGTTTTGACTTTCACACTTATTTAATAACAATGTGCAGCCATAAAATGTAAAATCCAAAATTCCCAAATCCCCAGATCTGTTGAATGAAGTTGAGCGTGTATGTGGTGTCAGGCAGCTTGATCGAGATGCAGAATCGGAGCGAACAGTGAGGCTAGGATTTCAGAAACCCTTTTCACCTTTTCCTCGCATTTCTCACGTGGCGTTTTTCTATTCCCCTTATCTTTTGAAAGTGTCAGGGTTTGAACTAGTATGTTTTAAGGTGAAAGCTACCCTTTCACATGGATGTTCGTGCCACAGTTATCATTAATATTATCACTTCTCTAATTATAATTAGGGAAATGCTAATCAGTGCCTAGGGCAATGGTTAAGGAAACAAATACAGTAATCTCACATTGGAACTTGTACATTCAACTCCTTAAAAGTTTAAAAAGTGATATTTTCAACTTAAAACTTTCTTTTTTGGTCTTCGTAGTACGGTTCCAAATTTTGATGTTAGCAGTTTTACTAGCAAAGACACCGTCCCTCCCAAAGCACAACATGTTTTGGCGAGTGCTCTTTTTAGTAAAAGTGTTCAAGATATGGAAGTTAAGTTTGACATGACCACGAGACAGAAGGTAATTTTTGGATGTTTGCAAGCAGCACATGCTCAAGATTTTCTTCTAGCTATCCCGATTGATGGGTTAGGTCAGCATATGTCACCAGTGGAGTATTGTACTACGCTTAGATATCGCCTTATGATTCCACTATTTTCTATTGATGAGGTGTGCCCTGTTTGTCGTAAGGCGTGTCTGGATACTTTTGGGGAGCATGTCGTTCATTGTAAGGAGCTTCTCGGGTTTAAGTACAAACATGATTTTGTTAGGGATGTACTTTTTGATATATTCAGACGGACGAGAATATCAGTGAAGAAGGAGGCGCCTGGGAACTTCCTGACTGGCCCACTAGATAGAAGATCAACACTCAGGCCTGCGGATGCGATGGTGTACAGATGGGTAGGTGGAAAACACGCTTGTGTAGACTTGACTGAGGTTTCACCACTTGTGGGATCAGGTGTCAGACCGTAGGACAGACAACTTTAAAAGTTGCATCAAGCAAAGTGGCCAAACATGAGAAAGCGTGTTCTGACAATTAACATGCTTTTATACCATTTGCTTTTGACACTTTTGGTTTCCTAGCACCAGAGGTTGTTGACGTTCTACATAGAGTTCAAAAGGTTATGCATAACAATGTTATGTCTCCTAGGTTCATGAATGTTGTATTCACGAGAATTGGTTTTGCCATCCAAAAAGGTCTAGCGGCGCAGCCTGTTGCCCACTTGCCTTCTATTCTAAGTGTAAATAATGATTTTTTCAATTATATTGATTTGAAAGCCCCCATCTTTTTATCCATCTAAATTTTAAGGATAACATATTTCTTCTTTGAATATTTGTTTTGTTATGCAATCAATATATCAGCAAGTCAACAAGTTTAACTGTGTCGCATATTCCGATACAATTTACACGGTTCATGTGATAGAAGTAAAGTTTGTCTTAAATGTTCCCCTCTCGTTTGATGCATATTTATACTATCTTTTTCTCTTTCAAGATTTGTCTTGTAATGCAATCAACTTATCAGCAAGTCAACAAGTTTAAATGCATCACATACTTTCAAGATTTTCTCCACAATAATTATTTTCCACTAATAAATGTTGACCCAATTTTAAGTGGATTTACTCATGCACTCTCCCAAGAAATTATTTTCCCATGACTACTGGACTCTAATCCATCGTAACTAACTACTCCTAATTAATTGGACTCTCTAATTTGCTTATAAAAATGGTAAATTTATAATTAAAACTACCAAAATAAAAACAAAGGAAAGTCTGTGAAAGTTGAAGATTTGTAAAATGAAAGAGTTGAAGACTCTTTCGACAGCATACAATATGAAAGGGTTGAGAACTCTTTTGATGGGTTACAGAGTGACACAAACATAACCTTAAAAGATGATAGAATGCAAAAACATGGAGATTAGAGTATAAATAATGGAGGGAAGTTTTTCAATTGAGTTTAAAAAAAAATTGATAACCGAAGCATGATAAGAGAAGTTGAATTTTTTTTGCATTGGCATGCTATTTTCAATACATAACCGCAGCAAAAACAATGTGATTTACTAGATGAACCGTATATATTGATATTGCCAATATGTATTGGTATTGAAGGATGATTGACTTTAATTAATTTTGGTATTGGTATTGGGAGTAATAATGATATGGGGTAAATAAATGTAAAATGGAGGAAATCAAAGACAAGGGTATAATAGGAACTTTTTGTGTCAAACTAGCTTGTCCTTGGTTACTGCAATTTCTCCAAAATAGACATATATTTTAAAACGGCGAGAGTAATATCTTAAATTTTACCCTTTCTTTTGATGCATCTTTAATACTACCTTTGAGTATTATTTTTCTCCTGCAACTCTATAAATGACAATGAGTTATTTGAATTTCATTGTTCATTTACATTGCATTTTTTAGATTTCCAAAGCTCAAAATGTATTTTTCCATTAATACACTTGAGGTTCTAACTCAACAGTAGGAGTTTTGCTTTTTAACTTCAGGATACAAAGTTCAAATCCCTTTTGGGATGGTCATAAAATGCTGATTAATGTCCCTTTAATTAATAAAATAATCTCTTTCTTGGATTAAAAAAATGTTTTCTTCACTAATTCGCTCAAATGTATCATATGTGTGTCTTCTAGTGATGTCAATGTTCATCAAAAACACCAAGTATAATTGTATCACATGTTATCAATACAACTTAAAAGTTTCACAACCTGTAAAAGATGTATTATCTTGTTGGTGTAAAAAGATCTTCAGCGTGCAAAATGACAACTATGAAGACCATGAGACATGCAATGTAATTAGTTTTATATTTTGCAAAATGACCATTAGACACATAAAATTTAAAAGATCATGAGTTTAAAAAAGGATAATTATAAAAATTTGTTGGAGTACCATTAGTCACACACTCTGTCCTCTCGGAAAAAGAAAAAAAAAGTCTACTATTTTTCGAAAACTAAAATGTGTCCTACTAAATTGTAGGGATCCTATATGTAAAAACTGGAAGTAAAGCTCCATTAATGGAGAGAAAAAGCTTGAGAAAGAAGAAAAGTTTATTCTCACTGAAGTGTTTCATACAAAAACTGAACTGAACAAGTAGTACATGAAGAGTTTATATAGACCATGTAATCCTATAACTGTCAACTAACTCTAGTTACTCTCTAACTAACTATGCTTAAGAAACAGTTACAAGTGGTTAGCAAGTTAACTAACTAACTCTTCTCTATACTAACTTCAACACTATATAAATTTATTTTATTACAAAGTTAAGAGGAACAAAGGGAAATAAGGAAATTAAAAAAGCAAAAGAAAAAAAAGAATATATATGTGGAATCAAGGTCCCGTTTTCTATAACTATATATTTATTTTACACCGGTGTGATGTTATCTTTACAATTTTAATTCAAGATTTTACAATTGCAATTCACATCTTGCTCGATTAAGAAGGAGGCTAAGCTACCCATTTGTGAGCTCATTTAGTAATGATAAGTAGTTAAATGACCGTATTGCAACTTTTATAGAAAGATATGTTTTTGAAATGGTTAATGTTATTTTAGCTCTTCCTTCAAAAATAAAATGTTATTTTAGCTCATTTTTAATAAATGAAAGATAAATTATTTTCTTTGTAAATTTTGTTGCAGCTTTTTTTAGTATAGCTTTAACAGAAAATACAACATTACCCATATTTTTAGCTATGATAATGCAAGGCCCCCTAAAAAAAATCCAGGACTTCAATTCAAAACCATAGCGTTTTTTTAATCAGGCTAAGATAAAATTGTTCCAATCTTGCAAATAAAATGTAAGTAACACAGTCATGAAAATCGTGATTAACCAATAGAATACAGAGTACAGATCGATGGTTTTCAATGAATTGATTGAAGGCAGTATATTGAAGAATTTGAATTGTAGGTGGTATTGAAGGATTTTCTTTTAATTGCAACAATTCAAGATACTATAAAAAAAAAAATTAGTTATTGTGGATAACTTGAAACTAAAGGAGCACAGTGAAATCAAATGTAGCAACAGAAAGAAACGGAACGGAATAGAGATTTTATTTTATTGTTTGAATATTTTACGACGGAGTAGAACTAATTTTTCACTCAATTGTTTTGAAAGTGGACGAAACGGAACACATTTTAACTTTTTTATTTCAATTTTACCCTTTATTTCAAAACCATCAATTTGCTAAATTGTCAATTCAATTCAATCAAGATATGGTTATTTTGACATCGTTCATAAATAGTTTCAAGATAAACAAGCATCAGAACAAACATAAGTAATACCACAAATTCAATATATTTTGCCAAATATATATTTTTTCATCCACGAGTTTTCAAAATGTTCATAGTAACCATAAACAACCAAAAATGTATCCTCGTGGGCTTAGCTCGGTTGGTATGGACAATGCATAAAATATGTAAGGTTTGGGGTTCGAATCCCGGCCACCACAAAAAAAAAAACCAAAAATGTATATAATAATTTTTTTTATGGTGACTGGGGTTTGAAACCCAGACCTTGCATATATTATGCGTGTGTTCATAGTAACCATAAACAACCAAAAATGTATATAATAATTTTTTTTATGGTGACCGGGGTTTGAACCCCAAACCTTGCATATATTATGCATTGTCCTACCAACTGAGCTAAGCTCACGAGGAGTATATATATAATACTTCCTTAAAAAAAATCATTTATTCTTAATGCTTATTACGGGTTGCAATTGTTTAACCTAATATTTTTCCTCTAATGGGCTGCATTAATTACTGACTAGATCGCCGACCCGTGCGCCGCACGTGTCTTATGAGCTGAAATATTTTGATACCCAGGAAAGCGTAATATGTTGGAATGGAACTTAAATAATTAAACTACATAAAGAACAATTATCAGAGTCACAAAATGTATTGTTTGGTGAAATATCATATCGCCAACCAAGAATGTCAAAAACACGATAACTTAATTGGCTCTTATTTTCATACAACCAGTACCAAGACAAACATCCATTTCCTTAAAATTCCAAGTTATAAATCCACAATAGTGGAGCAAGCTTTTGCTACATGATCTTCAATGCCTCACAAAGAGACCCATCATTTTATAATCAAGTGTTATTCACCATTTACTGCAACATAGCCTTAACAAACCATTTCCAATCCATCAATGATATTTATGCAAACCTACAATACTCCTAAAACACACCTCTCATCACTTATTATAAGCCTACAATGTGACAATCTATGTAATTGAAAAGAAAACATTAAATCTGCACTTGACAGCTTAGAAAAGTGGCACCAAACTTGCTAAATTCCTTTAAAAATTCCTTTTAAGTTGTAAAATAATATCATGGCCAGCTCCCTTGCTGCATCATCAAAACATAACACCACTTGCAGCAAAATTTTACAGGTTTGAACCGACGCCATCAAGAAATTTGGAAACGTTAAGAATTCTAAGAGATGAGGCAGCTGCACTTAGATGGCCTTATAAATGGTCACTTCTGTTACCTAAAGCACTCATTATTATTTGCATTTTTTCAAGATAAATGTAT